>Ga0209164_1000114_pt1 | contig 259025 bp, 228 predicted proteins | sample MTBNYHSulfiMetaG_FD_187458 | JGI IMG/M metagenome (GOLD analysis project Ga0209164, IMG submission 187458) | Enrichment culture microbial communities from rom New York Harbor, USA that are MTBE-degrading - MTBE-NYH (New York Harbor Sulfidogenic)... | ecosystem: Environmental > Aquatic > Marine...
CCGATTTGCGGTTGCGCCCTCGATCACAGCGGATCAACAAATGAGGCCCGTCGCAACGTTGCTCCGCCTCCAGAAACAATTCATAGATGTCCGCTTCCCGGTCCCCCGCGCTGATCACCATGGTATCGGGACAGAGTTTTTGAATCTCACAAGCGGCCCTGTAGCTTTTCAGCCACTTCATGCTTTCTTTTTCTTCAATGGGCAGTTCTTTACGTCGCTCCCTCTTGCCTTGGGTGTTCCTGTCCCTGGCCCAGCACTGAACATTGATAAGACCCAGCGGCGTTCCTTGCGGCGTAAAGGCCATGGTGTCATGGAGCAGAAGCCCCACGGCCTTATCTTTCTTCGTATTGATAGGCCCCAACCCCTCCATGGACGGATAGGCACTGTAGTTAAGTGTGGTGGTGTCCTGCACAGCAAGCACCACAGGATGCCCTTTGATCCGTTGTACCGTGGAATCAATATGTCCTTTGAGAACCGTCTCCATCGTCACTTTCTTGTTCACAAAAAAACGGTATGCGGCCTTCCCTTTGCTCTCCGATCCGCACACTTGGGGAATCAAGGCTTGAGGCTGAGCATAAAAGTCTTGCGCCAAGCGTACCAGGCGTCTTTGCAGACGGGAATCATAAAATTCAGCCGTCTCAAACTCCTCTTCAGCCCAATTGGCCCCACGCCTCGCTCCCCCCTTCTTCCCCAACACAGGCGGGGGTTGTTCACAAAGAATCGACTTCCACTGCTTGCACAACCCATAGAGATAGATCTCCTTCGCCCCACTTCCCCGCCGCCCGCTGCTCCTGCCCACCCGTTGCCAATTGGCTGCACGATAACAGGCCCCCGTAAATGCGGTGGGATCCACAAAGGTCTCTACCAACACCGGCCTGACACCATAGAGCCGCTGCCAGTCCTGGGCAATACGCCTGCTACAGCGACTCAATACGAAAGAGGCCAAGTTGTCAACCCGAACCGAGGGAACAATCAGAAAGCGGCTGTTGCACAACACTTTTCCAAGATTGGCACTCCGAGCCCCATCACTCCATCCAATATACTTGTCTCTGTCTTTGAGCGCCCAGGTCGCTGCACTGAAACTAACCCCACCCAACAGACCGTAGCGAACACTTCGCACCAGATATCGAATTTGCCCTCCGCTCAAAGCCCCTCTTCCCAACGGATGAAACTGATCCATCATCTGGTTCCAGGTCTTGGAGGCCTTGCTGTAGCGGCTGCTCACCATCTCAATCTCGATCTCACCAAGTTCCTGCAAAGAACAACAAAGTTCAGCCACCTCTACGGCAAAGGGACCCTCTCTGCGCTTTTCAAACCCATACGTGGTGCTAACTGCGGGCAACCGGATCAGCTCTCGCCTATGGAGGATCGAAAGGGCTTTGCGGCAACTCATCTCTTTGAGTTTACCGTTGGGCCTTCGCCAGTCCATCCATTCACAGATGCGACGGGACAGCATACCACGCGAAATCGACGGCATCTGTTCGATTTCCTGGGATACCCGATCAAGGAGATCACCCGTGAAATATAGGCCGCATACCCGCATGCCTCCTTATGCCATACAATACCCCCGGTGTTAAGTGTGTCCAATAGTCAGCCTCGTGGGAGGGGCAATGGGACGGGGAAGATGAGATGGCTCATGAGGACAAACAGGGAATGCACCCTGGTCAAAAAGCGGGATGGGCTGATCGAAAGAATAGGCTGGTGGCTTCGTTCTGTCTTTAAATATTTCAGCACACGACCCAGCAATACACAGAAGAGATTTAGCAGGTGTCAGAGGGCTTCTATGTGACGGAGGGACACTGTTAGGTTTTGATTCCTAAGAAGCAACTCATTTTTAAGCACATCGTCACGATAAGCAATTAGCAATCCCCGCGTGCACACGGCACGTTTTGGCTATGTGATCTGGGATGATTTCAAAAAACCGAGTGGCTTCTCAGGAATCGGTTTTTAGGTTCAAGGGGAAGGAGTTTGAAGTGCTGATGATAAGAGATCCCAAGGCCGCGAATCGATGGTGCGGGCGGCCTATGATAAGCTATTAAAGACCTCGGACATATCCGCAAAACCACCTCAAGAATGCTTTGCTCCAGGGAGCGAAACAACAGCCCCCAGAATTCCCTCTATTTTCACCCCACGGCTCGGCGTCTATCCCATCTATAATTTTTTTCTTGACAATGTATACGTTTTAAATATTATTGGACGAAAAACGTATATTAGATACTAAATCGTATCAGGTGGATTTTCCGTGAAAAAAGCCAAAAAAAGTGGGCGGTCCAAAAAGCGGGAACAGATCATAGACACTGCAGAACAGCTCTTCTCCCGCTTCGGGTCCAGGCGGGTGACGGTGGAGGAGATTTGTCGCGAGGCCGGCGCGAGCAAAATGACCTTCTACAAGTACTTCCCGAACAAGGTCGCGCTGGTTCGAACGATCAAAGACCAGTGGGTGGAGGAGGGTTTCAGGAAGTTCGACGAAATCAACGCCATGGATATCCCTTTTCCAGAAAAGATCGATCTCATGACCCGGTGGAAGGTGGAGTTCGCATCACGGGTCAATGCCCGATTCATCCGTGAGCTCGTATCCATCGATGACGCGATGGACCAGTCCAGGGGCCGATTCCTCCAGAACATCACGCGGGCCCAGGAGGAGGGGGAAATCCGTCGGGACATAGAGCCCCAATTCCTGTGGCTGGTTATAGAGAAGCTTCAGGAGATGGTGAAAGAAGGGAGATGGAAGGCCGTGTTCTCCGATTTTGGCCAGTTTCAGGAGCAGCTCAGGAACATGATCTTCTTCGGACTCCTGACCAGAGCGCCAGACGTGGAGGGAAATGCGATAGAAGATCCAAAGAGAGGAGGAAAGGGATGATGATAGGAATCCGGATTCTTCAAGGTATCGGCATTCTGATCGGGATGGCCCTCGTGTACGCAGCGATTGTCACCTTTTTCCCCGGCTTCTCTGTAGCGAGACAACCGCTGACGAGAGAAGGAGGAAACAGCACAGAAGTGGAAAAGGCGCGACCATCCGCATCCAAACAAGAAGTTGGTTTTCCGGTCAAGGGGGTGACCGTGCGCGCATGGCTATATCTCCCTGAGGATCTATCCGCTCCCGTACCCTGCGTGGTGATGGGGCACGGATTCGGTGGCACCAAGGATATGCTGGTGGAGCACTATGCCGTCCCGTATCGGGAAGCGGGATTTGCCGTACTTGCCTTTGATTACCGGCATTTCGGGGAAAGCGATGGGGAACCTCGACAACTCTTGTGGATCCCTTACCAGTTGGAGGACTACGCAGCAGCCGTAACCTATGTACGAGGCCGTAAGGAGATCGATCCTGCAAGGGTCGCGCTGTGGGGCACTTCGCTCAGCGGCGGACATGTCATCGTGACGGCGGCAAAGGATCCCAACATTGCCTGCGTGGTGGCACAGTGTCCCGGAGTGGATGGACGCGCTTCAGCGGAGAGGGCATTCAGGAGATTTGGCATCGGCTACATGCTCCGGATGATCGTACACGGGCAACGGGACATCTTTCGGTCCTGGGTGGGCCTGTCCCCCCACAAAATACCCATCGTGGGGAAACCCGGAAGCCTCTCTTTGATGAACGGCCCGGAAGCGTACGAGCTTTTCAGGAACATCGCACCGAAGGATTATGTCAACGAGGCATGTGCACGTATCTCCATACGGGGAGATAAATACCGACCGGTCAAGCATGCCAAGGATGTGCGCTGCCCGGTCCTGCTTCAGGTATGTGATCATGATCAAATCATTCCAAGGAGTGCAGCAGAGGAAACCGAAAAGCGGTTGGGAGAATACGCAAGGGCCATCTATTATCCAATCGGGCACTTCGACATCTATACGGGAGAAAACTTCAAGAGGGCCTTGAACGACCAGCTTGAGTTTTTGAAAAAGCACCTTTGAAATCGGATTGAGATTGGACAGCTCGAAGAAGCCGAGCCCGGCTCCGACATAGCAATCGTTCCCCATTGACAGTTCAGGGCAAATTGCCTATACTTCGGTCCAAAAAACAGAGTGCTTACCGGCATGTTCGACTCCCTGAAACTGCATGACCTCGCCCAGAAGCAGCTAGGAACACTGCGACGACCCTCCAGAATAAAGCCGACCCTATGGGTGGTGCAAGAAAACGGTGTGCGGGCGGTTGTCAAGGATTTCAGCACCAACGGAGCCCTCCTCCGAAATACGGCGGGACGGTTCGTGGTATGGAGGGAGAAGAGGGCTTACCAGAAGCTCAGGGGTGTAAGGGGCGTACCGGAAATGTACCGGGTGATTGACGGGCTGGCACTGGTGATGGAAGAGGTGCCGGGCAGGAATTTGAGGGACCTGGATGAAGGAATGGAGTTGACCGAGCCATTCTTTGAAGCCCTGAAGGGTCTGATTGAAGAGTGTCACCGAAGGGGGATCGCCCACTGCGATCTGAAAAGATCGCCCAACATCCTGATGGGCTACGACGGACTGCCCTATATCGTGGACTGGGGTGCATCCATTGCCGAGAAGGAATTCAGCTTTTTCCCCCTCAGTTGGATCTACCGAAGATTCCTACTGGACGATTCCATGGCCATTATCAAGTTGAAGCTGCGCCATCTTCCACAATCCGTTCCGGAGGAAGCGAGGCTTCAATACAGCCGCCGAAGCATCCCTGAAAGAATCATCCGGGCAATCAGGAACGGCCTTCAGAAATTCTTCAAGAGTATCCTGTAAGGTGAGTTTTTCGGGCCTTTCGCAGACTGCGACGGCGGGGTTGGGCGCCGAGGGCCTTCAAGCTTGACCGGTTGTCGATCTTGAATTACCGGGGGGCCTGTTCGTCGACCGGGCTTCGTGAGTCGAAGATCCTCACTGGGAGGGTCAGGGTGAAGGTGGTTCCTTTCCCCGGTTCGGTTTCGAACGTCAAGTTTCCCCCGTGCTCTTCCACGATTTTTTGCGTCACCGGCAGCCCCAATCCTGTGCCTTTGTATCCCTTGGTGGTAAAGAAGTAGGTAAAGAGCTTTTTCTGGGTTTCCTCGTCCATGCCGGTCCCATTGTCCGAAACCTGGAATCTGACCGCACAGCCCGGCGGGCGGTCCGTTTTCACGATCACCATTCCCCTGCCATCCGTAATGCCCTCCAGGGTGCAGGCATCGACGGCGTTGCTCACAAGGTTCAAAAGACAACGAAATATGGCCGTTTTGTCCATGGGCACTTTCTCGATTCGGGGATCCTGTTGTCTCACAATAGTGACATCGGATAGTTTTGCCCTTTCCTCCATCAGGTCCAGCACTTCCCCTACGACTTCATTCGGGTCCAGGATCTCATATTTGGGCTCTCTTTCCCTGGAGTAAATCAGCATGTCGGTGACAATAGTGCTGATTTGTTCGATGTTTCTCTCTACCATTCCCCAGCCTTTTTTCACCAATTCCAAATCCTGTTTGCCCGTGCCGGAGTTTATGACATAGGCCCCACCCTTGAGCCCGTTAAGGACGTTCTTGATGTAGTGGGCCAGTCCAGCCACCGTGGAGCCGATGGCCGCCATTCGCTGAGCTTGTTCCTTCTCCTTCTGAAGCCTGTGGATCTCCCTGAGGTCCTGGACGAAAAACACGCTTCCCAGCTCTTTCTCGTTCTGGTAGAGAAGCGTGCCGGAGAGCCTTACGGGCAAAATTTCGTTTGCTCTATTCCTGACGGCCACCTCCATGTTGATAATTTTCCCTGGAGGGCCCTCCTTATCGCTTGCGATGGCTTCGCGAACCGTTAAAGCGGTCTGTTCCGGCAAGATATCTTGAAAACGCAGTTTTCCAATGGTTTCCTGGGGCGCATACCCGAAGATCTGCACTGCGCCGGGGTTGAAAACAATGATTCTATCCTCTGAATCGGTCGCAATCACCGCGTCTATGGAGTTTCGAATCAGGTTTTGCACGAAGGCTTCGCGTCTTTTGATCTTCTGGGTCATTTTCACCCGTTCCGTAAGGTCCTGGTAAGTGGTAATGGCGCCCTGAATTTTCCCCGCGTCGTCCGTGATGGGCGCGGCGTTGAAATAGAGGTGCGTTCCCCCGTCTCCCAGTTGCGGAAAGAAGTGTTCCGCCTCGTAGGCTCCTTCCACCATGGCGGATCTGCGCAGGTTCATATCCCTGTAAAGCTCTTTCATGGTCTCCAGGTCGCCTTCAATGATCAGGTCGGCAAGGAGAGGGCGTTTGTGGGAATAGAAAGGCTCCCAGTGCCTGGCCGTTCCAATCATTTCCTCGCTGCGGCATCCCGTCAACCGCTCGCAGGCCTTGTTCCAGTATATGACCGTGTGGTGCCTGTCCAGAACGAACATGGGAATTGGGGATCCGTAGATGATCCCTTCGGCGGTCCTTTTCTCGTTTTTCGTTTCCTGTTCCGAGGCCTTCAGTTCACGGGTGCGCTCCTCCACTTCCCTTTCCAACCTCTCAGAGTACATTTTCCTGGATTGCTCGAGCTTTTTCTTGAGCGTAATGTCCCTTAGCATGATCCGAAAGAGGTTCTCATATGGAAGCCACGTGATGTTCGCTTCCACGGGTACGGCGTGGCCTCCCTTGGTCACGAAATTCATCTCCACCGCGGTAAAGCCCAAAACCTTGAGCCCTTCAAGGTGATCTCTCAGCACCATTTTAGAATAGGTCTCGGTCAGATCCGATATTCCCGCCTGTTCCAGTTCCTCTTTAGAGTAACCCAACATGTGCGCCAGCGTGAAGTTGGTCTCGAGAATCTTGCCGTTTTCGTCAAAAAGGGCGAGCCCCTCTCGGGCATGCTGGAATAGATCCTTGTATTTTTTCTCCGATTTCTCCAGCTTCAGCTCCAGCCTTTTTCGGTGCGATATATTCCGCATGGTGACGAGCAAGCGGTTCCGATCCCCTTCCTCATCGGCAAGCAGGCTGTAATCGGCTTCGTAGTAAACCTCCTCGCCGTCTCTTTCGACCATGTATTCTCTGCGCCTGGTTTTCAAACCGTTTGAATCTAAGTATGGCAGAGGACAAAGGATATCGGCGCAACGACTTTCCCGGTTCAGGAAGACTTGATCGTAGGGTTTGCCGATCACTTCTTCGCGGCCCAGACGAAACTCGCAGAGGAAGGTTTCGTTCACGCTCTCTATGACGCGATCCCTACCGAGGACGATAACGGCATCATTGAGATTGTTCAGGATCCTGTTCGTATGATCCCGTTCATTTTTGATTCTTTTCTCCGCCTCCTTTTCCGTCCTGAGCCTTTCATCCTCCAGCGTAATGATTTCCCAGAACAACCTGGCCACCGTGTGATCCATAAGTTGCACTTGAGGCGGCTTTTCTTCCAGGATGGCATCCCTTACTTCCGGCCTTCCCGTGAGCTCAATGATCAGATCCAGCCCCGGGATTTTAAAAAGATCCCGGTAATCTGTGGTCGTGTAAATACGCATGGATTGTGCTCGCTCAAAAGCAGGGGATCGGGGATTGGTGTCCGCAATGCCCACGAGATGCATTCGAATTTCACGAAGCCGGTCCTTGGATATCATATCCATAATGGCCAGGCAGCCTGGACCGCCTCCCACAATAGCCACATTGAATGTTTTCAGGGAATCAAATTGATCCTTCATCTGTGGTGAATCCTCTGGGATGCGACTTGCCCCCGGGAATTTATCGGAAGGCACCACGATCCCGGAAAAACGCGACGATCGCACGACCCCACGGAATCGTCCTCTTCCCCCCCGTGTTCCGATCGTCGGCAAGGATCAGGATGGTCAAGCGGAGATATCTCTGCTCGCCCGGAATACGAGGGAGAGGTGCCTCAATCAGGCAACACGCCTCTGACGAGTGCAAGGAATTTCTCCGGGTCCACCGGCTTTTCAATAAAGCCCTCGGGCCGGAGAATGTCTCTATCCGGGTCTCCTTTCTCCCCTCTTTTAAAGAAGGATTCGAGATCGATCCCGGTCTCGCCCGATACTCCGGTTACCATAATGATGGGGATTGTCTTAAGGGTATCATCTTTCTTGAGATCGGTTAGAAGAGAAATGCCGCTTTTTTCAGGCATCATTAAATCAAGCAGAATGAGGTCCGGGTGTTCCGATTTTGCTTTCTCAAGGCCTTCCCGGCCGTTGGGGGCATCGATCGTTTCATAGCCATGGTCCTGCAGAACGGTCGAAAGAAAGAGTACCACGTCAGGATCGTCGTCTACGATCAGTATCTTGTATGGCATGATGGGATCTCCACACCAACCGGGCCTTAGCTAGTTTCCATCGGGTCCCGCCATGCCGGCATGGCGGGATTCCGCTGAGCGTCGTTCTCTCCCGCCCAATTGCGGGGCGACGTACGTTCATGTACACCTCGGCGAAAATCCTTGTGCGGCCCCCCGCCAACAAGGCGGCGGGATTTCGAATATTTCATTTGGAAATGATTGTGCTCAAGTCGCTCAGCGAAAAAATCCCTCATTTCCGAATTGGAAACTTCGCCAGTGTCCAATTTTTATTTCTGGATGGACACTAGCTCCTGTCAAATTGGGAGAACTATGCAGGGATTTTCGGAAGCCTTCTCCGTCATCCCTGCGAACCGTCGTCATGCCGAAGCATCGCTGCGCCGCGTCCCGAAGGCGGAATCCGATTTTTCCACAGGCCGTGGAGGTGTAGTGTTGGAAATTCAGTATTGTATATAGATGCAACCCTTACAAGTCAACCCCAAGTTTGGCTATCTCCGTAAGATTCAACGCGGATCTTCAACAAAAAGCGGTTCTGAGGGCAAAAATGGAGTTGCCGGATCAGAGCACAGCGTTTGTGCCGGTTGCCTGTTCGCAAAGGTCAGCCGGGATAGCGACGGCTTGAGCCTGATCATGCACACGGGAAGAATGGGCACCGGCCGTGTCTGTTCTTCAAGGGCGAAAAAGCTCGACTGCGTTTCGCAGCAAGCGCACCCGGCCTGACGGGAACCGGAATCAAAGGAAGATTTTCTCGGATTTCGGGGATCCATGAGCGAGGATTGAATCATGACGACTCCAAGAAAGCCGTGCCGGTGCGCGCTTTTTTCATTGGCCGGAAGCACCCCAGCACGTATCTTCAGGATCTTTTTACGTCGCTTTCTCCTTCGCCCGTTTTTCCTGAAGCAGCTTGAGCTCATGCCAGAGGTTTTCCACCTGCTTTCTCGTCTCCTCTATAGACTGGTCGTTATGGATGACATAGTCCGCGTACCCGAGCTTTTCATCGATGGGCAACTGGGATTTGAGCAAATTGGCGGCTTCCTCTTTGCTGATCCCGTCTCTTTTTGCCAGGCGCTCGATCTGCACCTCGGGAGAGACATAGACTACAAGCAGCTTGTGAAAGCGGTGCTGCAAGTTCAACTCGATCATCAAGGGCACATCCACCTGGATGATGGCGTTTGGATCCTTGGCTGCGTGTTCATTGACCTCCTGGGCGACGACCTCGCGCATGCGAGGATGGACAAAGCTCTCCAGCTTTTTCCTTCTTTCCATATCTCGAAACACGATTGCCCCGACCTTTTTGCGGTCGAGCGTCCCGTCTTCCTGCAAAACCTGCTTTCCGAAATACTCCACAATGTCTCGGAGAGCGGGTTGACCCGGCTCCACCACCTTTCTCGCAATCAGATCGAAATCCACAACGGGAGCCCCGAGGTCCTTCAGCATGTTCACCACGGTGCTCTTGCCGCTCGCAATTCCTCCGGTCACTCCCAGAAGCAAACGGTTGTCCTTTCCCCTCAGCACCTCCACCTCGGCGAGTCCGCCGCCATAGGACATGGGAAAGGCCGCTCCGATATCCTGCTCCGCACCCGCATAGCTGATCGGATAGCGAATTCCCCTGCGGTAGAGCGACTCCATTCCTTCCAGAGCTTTCTCCATCATCCCTGCGGGCACGGCCATCACCAGTTCATCATCCTGGGCGTGCCCGTAACGGCGCTCACCGTAGCACGGAATGGTCAGGGACGGTTTCCCTGTCAGATAGCATCTGGCAATGGCATCCGAGCAGGATGATTCTCCCACGCAGTAAAACTCCATGACCTCATAGTCTTCGAATTGCAAGGCGTTGATGAGGAGTATCATTTGAGCAGGATTGGCATAGATGAGGACGATATCGGGCTCGAAGGGGTTATAAACCAGGGGGGCCATGGCCACCGCTTCGTATTTTCCCAGGGGGAGCCTCGGGATGGAGGCCTCGTATTTTTTCCCGTCTTCCTTGCTCTTCACCCAGACGATACTACGAAATGTTCCGTCCTTATAGAGATCCGGAAGATCTGATAATCCGATGATGGAGGGACACCCGGCACCCAAGAAATCATCCAGGTCCGCGCCCACGGTCCAGTCAAAGTTCCGAACGAGGTTGATGAGCTGGCACATGGTGAACCTGTGCGAAGGCCTCCGCATGAAGGGTATCTTCTCGAGATCTTCTTTTTTCTCCAACATCTTGAAAGCCACGGGGAAGCTCTTGAGCCTCATTAGGAGTTCCATTCTCCGGATGATTTTTTCCCAGTCACGTTGCGCTTCCATGTTCATTCCTCCTTCGATCGAATTTCTCTCCTGTAAGCAACAGGGGTGAACTTGCCGGCCTTTAGGGCCTCGATAAGACCTTTTTCATCCTGAATATTTTCTGAAAACCGGGTGGCATATACCCCAACTTCCGCTACCTCATGCGCGTCGCTACCGCCTGTACCGGCCATTCCCAAAAGGGCAGCAACTTCCTGAGCGAATTCATTCTCTTTCGGGGTCACCTTGCCGTTCATCACTTCAATAGCGTCCACGGATTTGAAAAGGGGTCTCTGCATTGCTTTTTCCGGGGTCAGGCCGAGCTGCCCTATGCCGAAAGTCAGAAAACCTCTGAAGGGATGGGCCACAATCATGAATCCTCCAACCTCAAGGACTTCTTCTCTCAAGTCTTCCAACGGGATGATCCCTTGCACGTCCCTTTCAAGACCGAAGACCAACATGTCTCCTTGATTGGTGGTGATTTCGTTTCCCCTGAGAATCAGAAAACCGTGTTTTTGTCTTAAATCCTCCACCTGCGTCGCTTCCCAGACGTGGTTGTGGTCCGTCAGGCAGATTCCATCCAGGCCGATGCTTCTCGCCTCGGTGATCAGCCTGTCAAGAGGCGCAGAACTACAAGGAGAAGCCTCTGAGGTGTGCAGATGGAGATCGATCACCATGCGTCCCGCAACCTCCCTGTCCTTCGCCGGACGACCCGGGTCCACGACTTCCACCCGCGTCTCTTTCTTGCTGGATTCCTCGGCTGCGGGCTCGGAGGGGGAGGTCCCCTCGGACTTCCCTTTGAGGAAATCCGAAAAGCTCAGGGAATCCTTTTCGGCCTTTTTATCCTCCCACGCTGCGATGAGGGCTGCCTCTTTCACGGAGTGACAGCACTCCAGCAGCAGGTTCGCGTAGTGTCGGCAGGCCTTCCTTCCGATGATTTTGTGGACCTTCTGGGAGAAACTTTCTTCTTCTATTCGGAAACCCACAGCCCCTGAAAGAAAGCCCGTAGCCCGGGGACACTCGGGTGTAGTCCACCGATTCCAATGCCCGTCGATTGCAGTGATCTCCAGATCTGGAATTTTTACGGTCACATTGATCTGAAGGCTATAAATGTCGTCGTCCAGGATACCGTGGGCGGCCAAGGTATCCCGGTCAATCCTTTCCACACCGATTACTTTATTTCGAACGAATGTGAGCATTTCTTTGCAATTTCCTCCTTAAGCGAAAGCCTGATCTGATGAAAAAATTTCTCGAGCCCTGAGAGTTCCTCTCCCTCTATAGGCTTGAAAAGCCAGGATTGGAGATGGAAAAAATCTGTCTCCGGGGGCCGCCGCTCAAGCCTGGCCGGGCGGCTCAATCCCCTCCACCAGGCTGCTGCCGGGCGCAAAGGCCGCGCAACGATTGTACAAACGGATATTCTCTTTGAGCATTTTGGCGTAAAAAGCCTTCGCATCTTCCAATTCCTTCGGTCTTGGAGAGGTGATCAATACCTCCTTGGTGAAAGACAGGATCACGCCGTGGCAACACTCTTCCACCATGAAGACCAGTTGCTTGCAGTCCGTTCCCCCTCCGATCAGTCCTTTGATCATTTTCAACATTCCCGGTCCGATTCGGATGCCGATGACCTTTCGAAGTGCCTCGGGAGAGGTTTTGGCGCATTCTTCCCGGTAGGTTTGAATCGTTTCGCCTTTGATGTCGATAATTTCTAGATCGGGCAACCGCACCGTGATTTCCACCAGGGCTTCTGTCAGGGTATCCCGGAGGCGGCAGGAAGCCCTCATGGTTTCCTCATCGATCCGTTCCACGCTTGTACATCGATTTCTGGTAAATTTCAAAATATTGGCCATAAAAAATTCTCCTGTGTCGTGCAGGTTTTTCCGGCCCCTTTCTTTTTGGGCAGATTCCTTCCCAAAACTTTCAGACCGCGAATCATTTCCGCGTTCCGGGTGGAACCTTTCTTTCCCGCGGCCGGGTCAAGCCCTTTTCCCCAGAAGGGACTGCATCTTGGATTTTTCAGCAATTCTCTCGCTAAGTTCTTCGCCATGGCTGGCGCACAAGTCGGCTGCTTCCGCAAACCGCCTATCCTTGATCAACTGGAGGATTCGCTTGTGTCCGTCCAGAGTCTTTCGAACCATCGAATCGGATGGTTTTACATTTTCGAAAAAGTAGAAGAGCAAGTCCAGAATCAACTTGTGCATCACAATGATGATGGAGTTTTCCGTGATCTCCGATAGGGCGAGATGGAACCGGTAATTGGTCAATAGCCTTTTTTTTCCTTTTCCTTCCTTGAAATGGTTTTCCGCGATGGCAATGTTCTTTTCGAGTTTTGCGATGTGCTCCGCCTTGATTTTTGAGGGGATCAGTTTTTTAAGGATAATCTCCTCCAGAGTTGCCCTGGCCTCCGTCAGCTCCCGAAGAGTGACATTGCTCATCCTGAACACGCTCTGCAATTGGGCCACAACGGAAGGGAGGTCGACCTGCCTGATGTAAGCCCCTCCCTGGCTGCCTTGAAGCACTTCGATGATTCCGAATTGCTCGAGGGAACGAATGGCTTCCCGCACCGTGACGCGGCTGACACCGAAGATCTCTCCCAACTCCTTTTCAGAGGGCAGCTTGTCGTTTTGCCTCAAATCTCCTCTGAAAATAGCTTCCAGAACTTGACGGGCGATGTCCTTATATATTCGGTCATGTTTGATCTTTTTGAACATCATCTGCCGGTCTTTCCGCAGGACGAGACCAAGGTGCTTGGGATAATGTTATACATTTATATATATTCCAAAACCATAGATCAAGAAAAATATTGGACGTTTTCCCGCTCCATTCGGTGCGGGAAGATTTCTATCAAGATTCCGCTCTCCCTTGACGATAACTCAGAGAGGAGGCGCCTGACCGGGACCGTGGCGCAGCCATCTAACGCGGCCTGCGGTGGACTTCGTCCCTGCGCTGGTTTCCTGCCCCCTCACGTTCAGGATATCCAGGTGTGTCAGAATCCCTACCTGTGCACCTCCTGCAAAGATTTTCCAATTTCCCCGGAGGCCGGGGGACTGGCATGAGTGAAAGGACTCCATTCATAGGATGGCAAGGATTCTGATTGTAGACGATGATGAGCCCATTCGACTCCTGATAGGTCAGTTGCTGGAAACGAGGAACTACGGTTGCACCCTCGCCGCAAACGCCTCTGAAGCCAGGGAGTTTTTGAAAGAGCAGTGTTTCGAATTGATTCTTTGCGATATCAACATGCCGGGGGAGTCCGGGCTTGACTTTATTCGATACACAAGGCTCAAATACCCGGACACGGCGGCGGTTATGGTGACTGCCATGAATGACCCCTCCATCGCGGACAACGCCCTCCAGATCGGTGTCTATGACTATATCATCAAACCCATTGAGCCGAACGGCGTTCTGATCAGTGTCGCCAACGCGCTGCGACGGCGGCAGCTCGAGATGGATAACCGTGCTTACCGCGAGGATCTTGAGGAAAAGGTGAGAGAGCGCACCACGGCGCTGGAGGAAAGTGAGGCGCGTCTGAGAGCGATTTTCGAGGCGGCGGAACACGTCTCCTTCATTATGATAGACCACACGGCAAGCAAAGACAGAATCCTGGAATTCAGTCCAGGTGCAGAGCTCATGCTGGGGTACCATCGTCGTGAAGTGATTGGACAGTCCCCATCCGTCCTACATCTCCCCGGAGATCTGATCCTTCCTCCCCAGTTGGAAGATCCATTGCGTGAGAAAGAAAGGGGATTTACCCGCGAGCTCACCCTGACCCGCAAATACGGGGAGACGCTTCCCACCCTCTTCACAACCTACCCCATTTTCAACGGCAACGGCCACATCACCGGGACACTCATCGTTTCAGTCGATATCTCCGAACGCAAGAAGGCGGAAAGGGAACTGCAGAACAGCATGGAGCGATGGCGCATGGCCCTGGAGGGAAGCATTCATGCCATGGCTTTGGCCGTCGAAATGAGAGATCCTTATACCGCAGGCCATCAACAGCGGGTGGCGGACCTTGCCGGCGCCATTGCCGAAGAGATGGGCCTTGCGGAAAATCGCATCTATGGGCTGCGCATGGGAGGAGTGATCCACGATATCGGAAAAATCGCCATACCGGCAGAAATCCTGACCAAACCCGGCCGCTTGACAAATACGGAATTCGATTTGATCAAGACCCATTCGAAGGTCGGTTATGATATCCTGAAAAATATTGAATTCCCCTGGCCCATCGCTCAAATCGTCCTTCAGCATCACGAGAGAATGGATCGATCCGGTTACCCGGTGGGACTCTCAGGTGAACAGATCCTTCTGGAAGCGAAGATTCTCGGGGTGGCCGATGTGGTTGAGGCGATGGCGTCCCATCGTCCTTATCGCCCCGCCCTGGGCATCGAAGCTGCGCTGGAAGAGGTCTCCAGGAACAGGGGGATCCTTTATGATGGGGAGGTGGTGGATGCCTGTTTGAAGCTCTTCAGGGAAAAACACTTTGAACTCAGCTCCTTATGGAAGGCGTGACATTTCTTCGCATCCGGCTGTGGACTTCCAGGGTCTCAAGGCTGAGTTGAATCACGTCTCTGGCTTTATCCTTCGTTCTCAGGTAATCCATGAAGAATTTTTTGACTTCCTCTTCCCGCGCAAGCCCGCAGTAGGGAATGATCACCGCGAGAACCCGCTCGTAGTGCAAAGGATGGAATTGCTCAAGAGCGTGGATCCTGGTTGTAAACCAATCCCACATATGGGGGGCGGCATCAGGGTTCAGGGCCATGGACCCAATGGAGACGAATCGATTTCGATTGGGCACTTTGTCCAGAATGTAATCCTGCACCTGCCCGATTAGCTCCCTGTCCCTGAATTTTCCCAGGGCGGCGAGCACGTTCATCCTTTCATGTTCGCTATCGGATGTGTTGAGGCGCTCATCGAACCACTCAAAAACGTTTTGATCTCCGTAAAAGGCCCCAATCTGCATCACGGATTTCATGATGTCCCGATGGATGTTCCGTCCCTTCATCAGGGAGGAGAACTTGGCCCGACCGAATTCCTGTGCCTCCCTGCAATTAAAAAGCACCGCATACCAGAGCACCGGGTCACGAAGCATGGAAACGGTGGGATTCTCTTCCGGCCCCGGTTCATAGCCGATCCGTTGAAGGACCTCTCCCAGAAGCGATCGACCCGCATAGGCCACTTTTTCCCGGGTCGTGTCCTCCATGATCAGGTAGGCCTGGAAAAGATTTTCTGCTATGCTCATAAGCGGTAGAAAGGCATCCTCATGGAGGTAGTGGGAGAGGAAAACCAGATAATCGTCCAGGGCTGCATCGCTGCTTTTGACCAATGCGAAGAGATCGTTTTCAAGTCCCCAGCGATCCGTTGCAGGCAACCGTTTATTGGCTATCAGCTTCGCCAGATCCTCCAGATCTTTCCTGTCCTCATATTGCACCCTGTAAAAACCGCTCTGTCCGTGGTTGACTTTGTATGGGACTCCAGGGGCACCCAGGTCAAGGATCGCCTGCCCGTCTTCCATGAGAGCGGTTATGGATCTGGTCCCCCCCTCAGGGAGGAGTATCCCCACTGTGATCGGAAGGAGCCAATGTTGGGTTGATTCGTTTGGAAGATAGGTAAATCTTTTTTGTGAGAGAAAAAGCTGCCGCCCATCCCTTTTTGCCTGGATAAGGGGGAATCCCGGCTGTTCCACCCAGCTTTTCATCATTTTGGTGACCGGTTTTTCAGAGGCCGCTTCCAGGGCCTCCCAAAGATCCTCGCTTGCCGCGTTGGAGTATTGATGCTTCCCGAGATAGTGCCTGACCCCTTCCTTGAATCTTTCGCTGCCGATGTAGCCTTCCACTTGCCTCAATATGCTACCGCCCTTGTTGTAAATGATCGGGGCCGTGCTGGCGTTTATCACCACATGGTCTCCACCCGGGATTTCTATGGAGCATGTTTCATGCATTGCGTCGCGGTGAAGCGCAGGATCCGTCTGACTGTGAAGGAAAAGCTCCCAGGGTTGCCAGTCGGGCTGATAGTGGTCGATCACGTGGTATCCAAAGTAGGTGGCGAAGCTCTCGTTGAGCCAGAGGTACTTCCAGTCCGAAGGGGTGACAAGATTTCCAAACCACTGATGAACCATCTCGTGGGCGATGACGCCGCAGATTCTTTCCTCTCCCGTTTTGGACGTGATGTGGGGATCATGAAGAAGCAGGTTCTCACGGAAGGTGATCGCTCCCCAGTTCTCCATAGCGCCGAAGGCGAAATCGGGGATGGCCACCAGGTCAAGCTTTGGGAGGGGAAATTTGATGCGGTAGTAAGCTTCGCAGAACTCCAGCGACTTTCTTCCGAATTGGAGCCCGTACCAGGCGTGCTTCTTCATGCCGGGAGCGGTTGCCGCCCGTAGCAGAACCTCACCGGGATCTTCCACAAACTCAAAGGGTCCTACCCCGAAAAAAACAAGGTAAGTGGACATCCTGGGTGTTTGGGAAAATGTAACCCGTTTTTTCCCATTTCCCAGCGGGCGTTCTTCCTCGATGGGGCAATTGGAAATCGCAACCAGATTCTCGTCGATGGTCATTTCAATGTCAAAAACGGCCTTTTTGAGCGGGTGGTCGAAACAGGGGAAGGCCCGCCGCGCGTCGCTTTCCTGGAACTGGGTCAAGGCAATGTGCCCCGGCTTTCCCCTGCGCCCGTATTGACTCCGGTAAAAACCGGCCATTTTGTCATTGATGTTCCCCATGTAGTGGATCTTCAGGACAATTTTGCCCGAAATTTCGCGGGGAAGATGGACCGTAACCACTTCTTCCTTGGGGTGAACGGAGAAAGCACATTCCACGTCTTCTCCTTCCAGGTGGATGTTACACCCCCAAACGGCCAGTTCCAGTGCATTTAGGGTAATGTCCCGGACGGGGCGATTCGCTTCGAGAGATATCTCGGTGGTCCCTGAAAACAGGAAACGATCAAGGTCCGGTTCAATGCCGATCTTGTAATGGGTGGGCTGGATCTCTTTCATCACCCTCAAAAACTCTATGTCCTCGTGGGCGAGCTTTGCCGTGTCGTTTGCCGGGGTGGCAATAGCTAAAGAGGATCCGGGTCAAACACAACGCCATCCCGGCTGGTTATCCCCACACGCACTTCCCTGATCACGCAACCAACCATGAGGTCGGCCGGAAAGGAAGATTGCACCCCGTGCGGTCTCCTTCTCTATTCCCTTTCCCGGATCTGCTGCTCCGTGAAACAGGCCGTGCAGGTCTTGCCCCAAACGGAGAAAGTGTTGTTCTCCTTGTAAGGCTGCAGGAATACGTAGCCGTCCCCGATCAGTTTTTTCAGCGATGAGACGGGAAGCGAGGTCCCTCCAATGTTGACCTCCTCCTGGTCTCCTTTCCCGGCAACTACCTCTTCAAGCTTCATCCTCGCTGTCGTCATAGGCTTGTCTCTCCTTAAAAGGCGAAAAAGGCCAACCCTTCTTCATGCCGTCCGCCCTTGTTTGAAGCAGTTTCCAAATGCCACGATGATTCTCGTTTGGATGGACATTTGTAAGCGTTGCATCAGGGGGCTGCGGTCAACAAATAACCCGGGTCACATATCCATATCGTATTTTTTTAGAAATGAATAGTCAGATTTTAAACGTTGTCAAGACTTGTTTGTCCTGCCTCCAAATCCCCGGGGACTGAATTCAAGATCGACGGGGTGGAACGCTTTCTGGATCTGTGACTTTCTTGAACGTTTAAAGGTGGTGTTCGCAGGGAAGATATGGTAAAGAAATGCCTCTGATTTCCGAGAAGCAGTCTCATGCCGGCTCTTCTTGGCGCCCGGCTCCCGGATCCACTGGTGGTGAGGATTGTGTGGAGGCGTACGGGGGCATGAAGCAGGGGGGCAGGGGGAAATGAACAAAGAGATCTTCAGGGAGTACGACATCCGGGGCATATTGGGAAAGGACTTGGATCTGGCCCACGTGGACAGGATGAGAGACAATCTGTGGAATAAAACCACGCAAGAACCTCTAAGAATTCAGGCAGGAGCCGGATGAGCCTTTCTTCGGGTGCAAACAGGTGCGCCCCGACAAAAATTGTGGACAAAGACGGCACAGTTTGTAATTTTATGACACTGTCCCATTGCAGGCGGAATTTGAAAGCGACAGGAGGCAAGGTGGGTATGGGCAAGATAAGAATCGCAATTGCGGGGATTGGAAACTGTGCCAGTTCGCTCGTTCAGGGAATCCACTACTATAGAGACGGAAATCCTGAGGATGCCATCGGATTGATGCACTGGGAGATCGGGGGGTACGGACCCGGTGAGATCGAAGTGGTTGCAGCTTTCGACATCGACAGGAGAAAGGTCGGCAAGGATCTGAGCGAAGCGATCTTTGCCCCCCCAAACTGCACAAAGGTCTTCTTTCCCGACCCTCCTCCGTCCGGAGTGACCGTTCAAATGGGAAGAATGCTCGATGGCTTCTCGGAGCACATGAAAGAATATGCCATCGAACGTACCTTTTTTCCGGCGGATCAGCCGGAACCTACCAGGAATGACATCGTCAGGGCTTTGAGGAATTCAGATGCGGAAATTCTCCTGAACTATATGCCTGTGGGCTCTGAAGAGGCTGCCGGCTTTTATGCGGATTGCGCCCTGGAGGCCGGAGTGGCCTTCATCAACAACATTCCGGTTTTCATAGCAAGCAACCCCGCCTGGGCAAGGCGATTTGAAGAGAGAAACCTGCCGCTCATAGGAGACGATATTAAGTCTCAGTTGGGCGCGACGATCCTCCACCGCATCCTGACGGATCTGTTCCGAAAGCGTGGTGTGAAGCTGGAACGTACCTATCAACTGAACACGGGCGGCAACACGGATTTTCTAAACATGCTGAACCGCCACCGGTTGGCTTCGAAAAAGAAGTCGAAGACGGAAGCGGTTCAGTCTGTGGCCGCCCGGCGTCTGGATAACGAGAATATCCACATAGGACCAAGTGATTACGTGCCCTGGCAGAAGGACAACAAGGTCTGCTTTATCCGTATGGAAGGAAAACTCTTCGGGGATGTCCCCATGGACTTGGAGCTTCGGCTCTCGGTGGAGGACTCCCCCAACTCGGCCGGTGTTGCCATTGACGCCATCCGGTGTGCCAAGCTGGCACTGGACCGAAGGCAAGGGGGCGTTTTGGAAGGTCCATCGGCTTATTTCTGCAAACATCCACCACGCCAGTTCACCGACGATGAGGCTTTTCACATGGTGGAGGAGTTTATCTCCAAAGACCGTCTTATTCTGCACGAAGTACCCGGCAACCGTGTCCGACAGAAGGAGGAGGCGAAGGCGAGAGGGCTATAGGCACCGAGGTTCTCGAAGCCTCTGAAATTATGCCGGGAGAGGGGCGATTCCTTCTGCCATTGAGTCCCGATGAAGTGCCGGAAGTCTTTGAGGGCAGAGGTCAGGAGTTTGAACGCTTTCACCCCGTAAACCCTAATTTGAGAGAAGGTCATGTTAAGCGAAAGAAAGAGAGAGTATTTCAAAAAGCTTCTCACCAAAAAACTGGATGAGCTTTCAGCAGAGGGCAAGAACCCCGCCAGCAGCCTCGCTGAAATCAAGGATGATTCCCCGGATCTGGTCGACCAGGCCTCCTTGGAGTACGACATGGATTTCACGCTGCATATCCGAGAGAGGGAGAGCAAACTGATCGCCAAGATCAAAGATGCCCTGGAAAGGTTGGAAGAAGGCGGTTTCGGCATCTGCGAAATCTGCGGAGAAGACATCTCCGAGGAGAGGCTGAAGGCCCGCCCCATGACCACGTTGTGTATCAACTGCAAGAGAAAGCAGGAAGCCAATGAAAAACTGAGAGGTTTGTAACGGGATGCATCATTGTTCTCCTGGAAATCCAAGGGTTTCAGAACGAGGTGTTTCTGGTGTACACACACACCATACCGTTTTGTTCGTTGATCTCCGCTTTGGTCGGCATTCCGCTGATCACCTTCTTCACCAGGTCGATAATTTCCGCCCCGAGATCTTCCATGCTCTTTCCCTCCAGAATCGCTCCCGCATTGATGTCCATGTCCTCCAACATTTGTCGGTATACACGGCTGTTGCTCGCCACTTTGATCACGGGGACAACCGGAAAGCCGATGGGATTTCCGCGACCCGTGGTAAAAATGATGAGCTGGGATCCGGCTGCTGCCAGGCCTGTCAGTGAATCGGTATCGTAACCCGGACCGTCCATGATGATCAGGCCTTTTTTCTCTGGAGGCTCGGCGTAGTCCACCACCTGGGAGATCTCTTTGGTGCCTCCCTTCACAATACAGCCCAGGGATTTCTCCTGTATGGAACTCATCCCCCCATCCATATTTCCCGGTGAAATGACAAACTTGGCCAGAGGACCCAGGACCTCGTGCGTCTTTTTTTCGGTTTCGGAGATGATTTTTGAAATTCTGTGAGCCACCTCATCGTCGGCGGCCCGGCGCGCTAATATATGCGCAGTGCCGATCATTTCGGTGGTCTCCGTGAGGATTACCGTGCCCCCTGAATCAACCAGCCAGTCCGAGGCGACGCCGACAGCGGGGTTGGCCGTGAGGCCTGAAAACGCGTCCGATCCGCCGCATTCCAAACCCAGGGTCAGACGGTTTAGGGGAATCGGTTTTCGCTGCAACTCCGCCGCATGGGCGAGGAATTCCCGGAGAATTTCCACGCCTCTTGCCGCCGTTTTTTTTGAACCCCCCTCCTCCTGGATGACCAGGTGTTTCACGGGCTTTTCTGAAGAAGCGACCGCAAGGGCAATCCCCTCTGCCCTCAGCGGTTCACAACCAAGTCCCACCACGAGCAATGCGGCGATGTTCGGATTCCTGGCGAGGTTTTGCAGCGCCCTTTGATGAAGTTCCAGATCGGCTCCCCCCCTGCCGCAGCCGTGGCAGTGGTAGAGGGGAACCGCCTCGGGAACCTGTCCGGCGATGGCCTGGACGACCCCGTTGGCACAAGAAACGGAAGGTACCACGGCCACATGATTTCTGATGCCCACACAGCCGTCAGGCCTCTCGAAGCCCATAAAAGTTTCCATCGGCTTACTCCTCCTCGACCATCATGTTGTGGGTGTGCACCCAATCGCCCCGTTTGAGCGGAATGTTGGCGCTTCCAATGGTCTCCCCGTACTTGATGATAGGGCCCCCCTGAGGGATATCCCTCAGGAGCACCTTGTGGCCGCAAGGGATGTCGGAGAGTGCCTGAAATTGGCTTCTGTCGGGTAGAACCACCATTTCACCGCTCTTGATGTCTTGGAGCAAAACGGCCACATTGTCCCTGGGGTGGATCACGATCACGTTCGGTTCCACAGAATCGCCTCCTTTGGGGATGGTTCCCGGACCCTAGGTATAGCTCGCCGTCGGTCCCTCTTCCTCCTTCCGGGGGCCGTGCATGGTTCTCCGAGGAGTTGCTACTCGAAGCGGTGACAGAGAAGTACGGTGCCACCGGCAGCAAGCGTCTTTCATGGAAGGATGCCTGCAGGAATTCGGCTTTCACAGGGTACCCGGGTTTGGCACAGGCCGCATCCGTATCCGTCGAAACCGTAGCGTTCCCTTGAAAATCGTGCGCAGGTTCCCCCTGCATGTTCCCAGCACTTGCTTTTGTCGTGGCCCTTTTCGGTGATCGCACCCACCGGGCACCTTTCGGCGCAAGCCATGCATTTCCCCGTGGCAAAGAAGAGGCAATAGGCCCGGTGGTTGTCGTAGGGTCTCGGGGTAGGCCGGACCTGAACCCGGGCAACCACGGACCCAACCCGGTGGGCCTTGCCCTTTGGGGTGATGAGGCCGTCACAGAGTCCGAAAGTTCCCAGGCCACAGGCATGGGCTGCGTGGCGCTCGGACCAGCGAGAGGCACGGCCGTACCTGGGAGACTGCTCTATTTTCCAATGACTCGACAGCATGGGGGAAACGGCTTTAACCCCTGCTTCCGCCAAGCGCTCGACCACGTGTTTTCTCAGGAGCACGTTGAAATCCTCTCCGGGGAAACGGGCTCTGACCCAGCGTTCGGAAGGGTAGAAATCCTGCGCACGGTTGTCCGCCTTCGTGATCTCTCGCTGCGGAAGGATCCAACTGATCACGGTGAGTTCCTGGGGCGAGGCCGGGGTCTCGGGAAAGGTGAGACTGAAGATCTCCGACGGCGTGAAATGAAACGGCCCCACATGTTCCTTGTAGCTTTCAAAAATGGGGTCAGCTCCCGAGGAAAATCCCACCAGGGCCTCTTCCCAGGCCGGCTCATCGGCCTGGTTTTTCAAGGAATTTTCCGGCGAAGTCTTGACGAAGTCCACGATTACTTGCTCGATCCAGGCCCCCGGATCCCCCTCAAATGCGTTCCTGTCCATAACTTGGCTCCTCACTGCGACTCACGCATGGAGTCCCAGACCACTTCGGGAAGCATCCTCACCTGAAAGTCGCCTTTCTCTTTCAGGGTGCGTTGAAGATTGTAGTAGCATCCCGTACAGATGGTGATCACGGTTTTCGTTTGAAGGCTCCCGGTGAGATTTTCAAGGTGGGGCGGAATGTAGCAGCATCGGCTGTTGTCCAGGTGGTTGACTTTCAGCCCCTCTATCTTTCCAAGGACCCTTGAAGCAGGCTCTGTGTCCAACGGGACGGAGGTAATTCTCCGGCGAAACCGATAGCACCCCGCATAGTAATCGGCCTCCAAATCGAGTTTCCCTTTCTTGAAATAGCGATCCAGCAACTCCGTGTAGGAAATGACTTCAAGACCCGCGCTGCTTTTGTAATTGCTGTAATTGGGCTCGCATGCGGCACAGAAGAGGACCATGGATCTGGCCCCCAACGCCTTCGCCTGCTTGAAGTTCTCCTGGATAAAACCCTCGGCCAGTTCCTTGGCCTTGGCGATGTCCTCCTCATTTTTCGCCATCACCGCGGGTTGACCGAGAGGCATCCACCCGCAGCAATACTCTTTTGAAAGGAAGGTGTAACTCACCTGAAGTTTGGTAAAAATGTTCTTGAGGTCCCGAAACACGTGGGGCATCCCTTCCGGCTGCACACAGCCGGCGATGATGACATGTTCCGCCGCCTGGTCTGCATTGAGTCCCAGGTCGTCGAAAAGCACCTTTTTTCTTCCTTCGCCACTGTCCTGGTAAACCCCATAGGTTCGAATATTCTCCACCTTTTTTTCATCGATCATGACGTCGGTTCTCCTTTATTCCGGTTCACCGCAGGGTGCGAGGAGTTCCGGTCACAAACCTGAAACACGGCACGTAGCGGTGATAAGAAAAAAATTATTTCTTGCGAAAGAGAGATGCAATCTCCCCCAGGCTCGTCAAAAGATGATCGATTCGCTCTTTTCCATAGCTCCGGATCACATGGGATTGCGCTTCCTCCCAGGAGGGCATCGCTCTTGCGATAGTCTCCTGTCCGAGCGCCGTCAGGGTGATTTCCTTTTTTCTCTGGTCGGAGGGCTGTTCAATCCTGATCAGCCCCTTATTTTCGAGAAGCTTTAAATTCCTGGTCAAGGTGGTTCGATCCATGATGGTCCGGGCCGCCAGCTCCGTCAGGGTGACCGGGCCGAGGGCTTTGGCGGCCATCAGCAGACCGAACTGGGTGGCCCGGAGACCCGCAGGGCGCAGGAACTCGTCATAGAGCTGGCTCATGACCCGCGAGGCCTTCCGGAGGTTCGCGCAGGCACAGGTTCTGCCGATTTGAATACAGGTGTTCCTGTCGGGTGACTCCATTGCGTCAAAAACAGCCGTCACGGCGTAGTTGCATGCATATCCCCTCGCCTCCCGGGGGGAAAATCAGGCGGCCCGGCTCGCCATGATCGCCGCCTTGAGTGCCTTTTGATCAACCGGGGGGATCGGAATCCCAGGCCTTTCCACCAGACCGATTGCTCCCTCCGGACACCCTGTTGCACAGACGCCGCAACCGATACAGCGCTCCAGATTCACCACAGGCAAGTCCTCCTCGCCCATCACGAGCGCTTTGGCCGGACAGCGATCGATGCATATCCCGCAGGCGGTGCAAAGTTCTGCGTCCCACACCGGGTGAAAACCGGAGTTCAGTGCCAACCCGGGTTTCGGCTTGGAAAGGATGTTTCTCAACGCCACACAGTGACAGGAACAACAGTTGCAGATGTAATCGATCTCCTGCCGATTGGCGCTGGTATGGACAAGTCCGGCCTCCTCGGACTTTCTGAGGACTTCCAGAGCCTCTTCTTTGGTGATTTGGCGCCCCATCTTCCGATCGATGATAAACTGGGCCCCTGTTCCGAACTGCATGCAGACGTCATCGGGCATTCCGCAGTCATCCTTTTCATCCACAAGCTTCGCCGCATGGCGGCAGTAGCAGGTACTCAGGGACAGGGGTTCGTACTTCTCGATATAGGAGACCAATTGATCGTAAGTGTGGACTTCATTTCCGGCCATGATCGCCCTGTCCACGGTGATCACGCGGGTTGCGGGAAAGGTTTCCTCGGTGGGACCCCTGCCCGAATCCAGGGCCTTCTCGTAAGCGAGGATGAGCCTGGCCAGCTTTCTGTCCCGCTCCGTGAAGGTCCCGCGCATGAACTGAAATTCGAAAATACCGGGCACGAAGGGCGGCCCGCCGTAAACCCGCTCCCCGTCCTTCCTGGCACTGCTCACGAGTCCTTTATCCGCCATGGCCTCAAGCACGGGGGCCACTTCCTGTTCCGTTTTCCCCATCGCCGCAGCGATTGTTTCCGCGGTATTGAATCCGCGGGGCATGGCATTGCAAATTGCGGCTTCTTCCGGAGTGAAGAGCTCCTCGGCCACGGCATAAAACTCGGGAATATCCACGCCCGGATACCTGCCACCGCGCCTGGCCATGGTATCACACAACTGCCTGTAAACCTCTTCCGCCATTTTCAGGTTCCTCCATCTTCTGATCTTTTGGATCGATGGTCCTCAGAGACCGGAAAGTGGATATGCGCTTCTCCCCGAAAAAGACCCCCCGCAGGGTCCCTCGGACGGAGCATGGTCCTCATGGATGCGGGGTCAGGGCAAGAAGGCGTGTTGATCTCCACCAGGAAAACCGTTCAATCCCGTCCCTGGAAGACGGCGTATGTATATGCACATATTTTTCCCCTGTCAAGGAAATTTTGAAGCGGGCAGACACGCACAACCGCGAAAATGGGGGAATTGGAGAGAGTGCCCGGTCTTGTGGCGGAATGTGGGCGCGGACAGCGAATCCCGGTTACCGTGCTGTTACTCGGATCGTTTCACCGCTTCAATGATTTCCGAGAAGATGCAATCCTCTGTGCCATTGCTGTCCAAGATAAACCTAAATTCTGGGTTTTTGATCCGTAAATGCTTGATTTCTAAACTTGGCATCTGAAAGTGAAAAATCAGGGTTCATTGATTCCGTGAGGACGATTCAACCCTCCCTTATATTTAAAGGGGGGCAGGGGGGATTTCAGGGACGTTGTTAAAATCCCCCTCTATCCCCTTTTTTCAAAGGGGGAAGTTAGGAGGTTCCTTCTCCGCAAAAGGCTTTCATCAAAATGCTGTCCATAGAAACATCGCTTTTGGACAAGAGTGCCTCTGTCCAAAAGCGAAGTGTGGTTGTAAGGCCCCCTACGGACCGAAATCCTGAGGGTCATGCTATTTTGCCGTGATCACTAAAGGCTTCTGAAATGATTCTCGCAGGCCAGGCAGTCTCATACAATCGTTTTGCGCATCCCCAGAAGATACCCGAGGCTGGACACAGCCACATGGAGCACCAGGAGGACCAGGAGGGAGAATAAGATGAGCCGAGCGGAAGGTCGGAGGACGACAAAGAGGAAAGCCCACATCCCTATGGCCATGTCCACCTGATCAAAGACGAAAAAGACCAGACCCAGCGGACCCTCCATTTTCCCACCGGGGGCGAGATTCAATTGACGTTTCAAAAAACTATTGGGCAGCTCTCCTGCAGTCATGCCGAGCCCGATGAGCAAACCCGCTTCGTATTCGAAGGCGGTGTAATCCAGGAGGGGAAGCCAGTGGGGTAGGAGGCCCCTTCCCTGAAGCCAGCCTTGGACGGCCGCACCCAGGATGCAGGAAGCTACGTTGACAAAAAGCCCCCTGAAGGTCTTATGTTCTCCGAAAAGTCTCTTTCCCCTGAAATGCAGGCCAAGGTCAAGAGGTCTCTTGAATCGGTTCAGCCAGCCATATTTGATGCAGAGACCCTGGGCGACCGCTGCCAAGAGCAGTGGACAGATGAGGAACAAAACCTGGAGGGTCATCCTTAGCAAAGCAACCCTTCACGCACAGCCAAATGGAAGGGATGATCCGAAAGGAGCAGCCGGCCGTCATTTAAGAACATGAAGGAGCGAAGAGAAATACTGTCCACCCGTCGCGGCCGATCGGCCCTAACCGAAGAACCTGTGCTTGGAGTATTGGAGATAATGCGCTGAAATGAAGTTTAGCGGTTTTCTCGCCTTTTCAAAACTTTCGTGGAGCACCCAGAAAATCTCGCTCAGCTCCAGTTCCTTTGCTGAGTGGTGTTCCGCGGCCAATTGGTAAAATTTCCTGCCTTCCTTTTCGTAGTCCTCGGGGCTGATGCGCAATCTTCCTCGAAGCTGCGGCCGTAACTGCCCTGAGAAGGGGTAACGGTAATCGCGTTCCGCATACTCGGGAAACATACCGAGAATAAAAAGACAGATGTCAGCGATCCTCTTGTACAGGGCGAATCGTTGCTCTTCCCCCACCGCCCCGCAGAAGCTCATGAGGCTGTGAATATCCAAATCACTGAAGCGGATTTTGTGCCACATTCCTTCCTGCGCCCGGAAGGAAATGGCGTAATTCTGGGTTTTCATGAACGAAGACAACATGTCCGCCAGATAGAGAAGAAGAGTGTCCTTGGTCATAAGCTCCACCACGTCCTTCGTATCGAAGACGGGTATGCTCATGGAACGGTTTTTCTCCAGGGTGTATCCCAACTCCGCCAGATCCTGGCTCGCTTTCCTGAGCAGGATCTCGAAAAAAAGGTGGGGAGATATCTTGAGAAAAATCTCTTCGTCGTCCATGACTCTGGTGAAGACCTTTTCGTCGCCGACAAAAGAAACCCTGAAGTCTTCGTCTTCTCTCAAAATATGTTTGAGCTTTGTTTTGTCGGCTACTTCGGGGGAGGCAGTCTCCACCAAGAAGTCCAGGTCAGACTCAGACAAACGCAGCCTCTTGAAATGGGTCAATGACATTTTCCTCGCGCTCCTATCCGAATTGGAATTTCCATCCCGGAACCTTCGTGAAAGGAATACCGAAGGCGCAAAGATCTTGAGATGCCATAATCGGCTACTTCGTCTCTTTCCACTGCAAGAATTGGTCCATTTCCTGCGTTCATCTGCCCTCGGCCCGGCTCGATCTCACCGCTTCAGCGCTCGATGGGTGCCGGGAGTTCCTTGACACAGCGAAATCCGAGCCAGTGAGCCCCGTTGAGCGTATCCTCCGGTGTCCAGCGGCAGGTGATCCTGACGAACGTGGCGGAGCCCAAAAAACACCCCCCCCTCATGGGCAAAAGTCCCCCAATCCACTGCCCTTCGCACATCTCCCACACATTTCCACTCATGTCGTAGCAGCCATAGGGGCTTAAACCTTCATGAAAGAGCCCGATCTCCGATGTCCTCTGGAGGCCGTACTCTCTTGAGTTACATCGGCCGGGAAGGAACTCGTGCCCCCATGCCCACATGCGCCTGTCTGTACCACGGGCAGCTTTTTCCCACTGCGGTTCCGTGGGCAAGCTTTTCCCGGCCCAACTTGCATAGGCCCTGGCGTCGTTCCATCCTGTAAAAACCACGGGCTGCATCGGCTGATTCCACAAAGGCTCCGCCCATAGCAGGGGTTCCCTGTGTCCGGTCTGTTCAATGAACTTGCGATACTGGTAGTTTGTGACCGGGTATCGATCCATGTAGAAGGCGTCAAGATGGACGCTGCGAGCGGGAACCTCGGTCATGAAAACAGGGGTTTGTCTTTGATCCAGCAGGAAAATCTGCTGGAGTTCCTCTTTCGTAATTCCCATGGTAAACTTGCCTGCGGGTATCAGCACCATCTCAGCTCCGTCGATGGGTGAAACGATGCTCTCCGGAAAGGGTCCGGAACCAATGTCACTGAGGATATCCCAACGCTTTTTCAAGGTGTAACGCTCCCCTCAGGAGGCATTTGCTAGGAATGCTTGCGTAAAAACTCCCTTATCGCTCACAACCGCGGCCATGCGAAGCAAAGGCTGAAACCGGCCTTGCCGCCCATTACTCGATAGGTGATTTCCGCATGGGCAACGAATAAATTTTATGGAGCGCAGATACGATTGTCAATGGTTTCATCGCCTTCCTTCCACGTCCTCCGGCGGAGAGGAAGGATTCACGGATGAAACCGTCAGACCATTCTCTCAATCTCCCCGAGCTTTTCCTCCAGCCTATTTTTGGATATGGGATACTGGGTCTTCAGTTCCTGGGCGAAAAGGGAGACCTTGTACTCTTCCACCATCCAGCGGAAGGCCTCCACGGCCTCCTTTTTTTCCGAGGATGCATGGGAGGAGAGATTTTCCACCATGTCACGAAGCGCCTCAATGAAGATTTCCACCTGGGCCGTTTTCTTGCGATCCTTCTCATAATCAAAGGAGGCTCGTTCCGTCCTGATCTGCATTGCTTTAAGATACCGGGGGAGATGGATGAGCCGGTTCGGGGCGTATTGATCCAAAAAATCCCGGGGAACCAGGCGATCCATCTCTTTTCGAATGTGAAGGCAGAGCCCCTGGACGGCCCCATTGGCTTCGTTTGCTCCTTCAACGCCGTAAACGGCGGAACGGGCCTGGTGATAGGCGTGGAGAACCGTTTCGGTCAAATGGAGGATCTCCTTTCCTCTTGACAACAGCACCGGCCCCACCGCCTCGGCGTGAGCATGGAAATCCTCCCGGGTCCGAATATTGAGATGGAAAAGTCTCTTTACAAGGCTTTGGTACATGGCATGTTCAACGCTGCGTTCACCGCCGAAGTACCGGGCGGCTTGTGCTGCTTCTTTGGCCATGATCAGGGATCTCTTGAGGAACCGCAGCTCCTTCGAGTAGCGCAGGCAAAAAAGCACCTCAACCCCTTTTTTGTGGACTTCCAGTGCCTTTTCGTGATCCGGGAACAGACGGAGGTTCACGCTCTGATCCGCGGGTTCGAGGGCTGGAAATGCAATCAAATGGGTGTCCAGGGGAATGCTTTCAGGCAGGGAGCCGAAATCCCACGAGGTTTTCCCCGTCTTCTCCCATTGTTTTTGGGCTTCTTTCCATACGCCCGGCATATGCTCCGGCCCCGACTGCCACACGGGCCTCGTCAGGATGCGAGGATCTCTCCCAACCCTGATTTCCTTTCCCTCGTGGTCGGTCACGGAAAAGCGCATCTGAAGGTGTTCCGGGATAAGCACGGTAGCCCAGGCCGAGGAGGGGATGTCCACGCCGAATCTCGTGTGAATGAAATTGGCCAGCGCGGTGATAAGAGGTTTGTCCTGTCGTCCCATTTCTGCGAGGATCACATCCACGGCTCTGGAAACGGGAACAAGCTGTTTTCGGTACCTTTTTGGAAGTCCCCTGATCAGGGCGGCGATTTTCTCCCCGAGCAGGCCGGGCACTTCCCAGTCAAGACGTTCCGGCACAACAAGAGAGGAAACAGCGGAAGGGATAGTGACGGTCACTCCATCCTCCTCTTCCCCGGGAATAAACCTGTAAGAGCACCCAAGGCGGCTTCCCCCCATTTTCATCTCATCCGGGTACAGGGCAAGGGCCCTTTCATCCGGGCGAAAGAGAAAAAGATCCTCCTCCGTCATCTTGAGAAAGTCGTCATTTCCCTTTTCACGAATCCCCCTTTTCAGGCCTTGGAGGTCAGAGACGCCACCGAGTTTTCGCGAATAGAATTCTGCCAGCACATCCTGACCCACAAGCATATCGCGTCGTCTCAGTTTGGCCTCCATGGCGGTTATTTTTTCGATGAGCGCCTGGTTGTGAACAAGAAAAGGAAAAACTTCGTCCACTTCTCCGTCCACCAGGGCGCGCTGAACGAATATCCGGTGAGACTCCCCGGGGTTCACCGCACCATAGGAGATCGGTCTCCGGGAAACAATGGGAAGGCCGTAGAGGGTGATGTTTTGATAGGCGCGGACTTCTCCTCTTTTCCTGTCCCAGTGAGGATCAGAGTACTTGGATTTGCATAGATCTCCTCCGAGAGCCTCCAGCCAATGGGGTTGGATTTTGGCCGCGGTCCTGGCAAAAAGCCGTGAGGTTTTTACCATCTCGGCTGCAACGATCCACTGGGTTCCCTTGTTGAAGAGGCTTGACCCCGGGAAAACCATCACTTCTTTTCCCCGGGCCCCAAGGTAAATGTTTTTCTCCTTTTTCATCGCGATGTTGGAGAGGTAGCCGCTCAGGACGGACCGATGTATCCCCTCATAGAGGGCCTGTGCGTTCCTTTCTCGGCAAGGATCTTCGGCTCCCATATTCTGCTCTTTCAGAATGGTGCTGATCTGTTCATGAATGTAAATCCATTCCCGCATTCGGGGAAAGGAGAGAAAATGCTCCTTGCAGAATTTTCTCATCTTGTTCTGGGTCTTCAGGGTCTCCCACAACCGGTGATATCGATTCCAGATGTTTATGAGGCTCATGAAATCGGAGTCGGGATCTTTGAACGGCGCGTGCATCTGATCCGCCTGGTCCGCCTTTTCCACGGGCCTTTCCCTGGGATCCTGAATACTCAAAGCCGATGCGATGATAGCCACCTCCCGGACACAATCCTCTTTTTTCGCCTCCAGAAGCATTCGGGAAACCTTCGGGTCGAGCGGCATCCTTGCCATTACGCTGCCTTTCTCCGTGAGGGAGTAAACTTTCCCGTCCTTGACGATAGCACCCAGCTCCAAGAGCAGGTCGAGTCCATCCTTGATGCTTTTCGGATTGGGCTTATCCAAAAAAGGGAAATTGGAGATTGGGCCGAGCTTGAGGGAAATCATGCGAAGGATCACTTCGGCCAAGTTTGCGCGAAGAATTTCCGGGATCGTATAGACCGGGCGCGTTTCATAGTCTTCCCGGGTGTAAAGCCTGATACAGACGCCGTGTTCCACCCGGCCGCAGCGACCTTTTCTCTGATCCGCGCTACTCCTGGAAATGGGGCTTATGGGAAGACTTATTGTGCGAGAACTCGGCACATATCGGGAGATTCGGGCGAGTCCGGTGTCGATCACATATTTAATGCCCGGAATCGTCAGGGATGTCTCCGCCACATTGGTGGCCACGATAATCTTGTGCCCTTTGACGGAGTAGACCTTTTGTTGCTCCGACTCTGAGAGCCTGGCAAATAGGGGGAGCACGGTGGTCTGGGGATACCGCCTTCCCTCCAGTTTTTCACAGGTCTCCAGGATGTCCTGCTCGGTGGGCATGAAAATGAGGACGTCTCCTCGGGAACCCCTCTTCCGAATCATATGGACCGCCCTTATGGCCATGTCCACGTATGTGCTTTCCCCTTCCTCCTCCAGTTCGGGGTCCACCGGAATGTACTCCACCTCCACGGGGTAGAGGCGCTCGCTCACCTCCAGGACTGGCGCATTTTTAAAGGCAAGGGAGAACTTCTCCGTGTCGATGGTGGCCGAGGCAACAATCAGCCTGAGCTCTGGCCGTTTCGGGAGCAGGGTCCTCAAGATCCCAAGGAGAAAGTCGATGTTCAGGCTTCTTTCATGGGCTTCGTCAATGATCACGGTATCGTATTCGAGAAGCCGGGGGTCCTGCTGCGTCTCGGCCAGCAGCATGCCGTCCGTGAGGATTTTGACGTAGCCTCCCCGGCTGCTCCGGTCGATGAATCGGATTTTGTACCCAACCGATTGACCGATTTCCTCGCCCAGTTCCTCCGAAATGCGGCGGGCGATGGCGATGGTTGCGATCCTGCGGGGTTGCGTGCAGGCGATTTTCCCTGAAATCCCCCTTCCCGCCTCGAGACACATCTTGGGGATCTGGGTGCTTTTACCGGAACCGGTCTCCCCGGAAATGATGACGACCTGGTTTTCACGGATGGCTTGAACGATCTGGTCCTTTTTGGCAGTGATGGGAAGATGCTCTGGAAAGCTCACGGCGGGCTTCCCGCGCAACCGTCTTGCTTTCTCCCCGGCCGACGCCGCCACGTTTCGTTCCAGAGAGCTAAGCTGATGGAGAAGCTTTCTACCCGGTGCCTTCCCTTTGCATAATCGCTCAATTCTTTTGAGTTCAAAGGAAAACGCGCCCTGATCCCTCAGCATGACGGAGGGCAGTTGCGAGCGGATCTCTCTTATTTGCTTTGACCAGGACCTTGACATCTCAGAAATCGTTGAAATTGAAAATCATCAACACGCCCGCCCAGGCGGAACATTCCGACCCCGTTCCTTTTGGACGTGGGGCAGGAGATTCCATAAGCCATACGAGATATGAGCACGCGCTCACGGGGGTGCATTCCCTGTTTGTACAGCCGGATTTCAGCAGCTTAGCCCTGACTGGCGTAGTGTCATGTCTCAAAAATTGCTTTACAAAAAGCAGAGGACCACCCCCACCCATCCTCCCCCATCAACGCGCAGCGCGAGCCCTTACGCCGCGTTGGGGTAGGAAAATCTTGTCATTCCCAGTGCTTCCCCTCCCCTCGTGGGAGGGGCAAGGGGAGGGGGAACATGAGATGGCTCATGAGGACAAACAGGGAATGCACCCCTCACGGGGTCGTTGCATGGGCATCAGTCCGTGTTCACTTCCTATGATATAACGAGAAGAGTCAGTTTCCAACGGAGAAATGGTGCATGGGATTTCAAAGAAAATTCGTAACCGTTCTTGAATCCTGAACCACCCCGGGATCCCTCACATCTGGGAAAATGCGTCAAATCCTGAGAAGTCTTGATCAGGGATCGGGATTATGCTATTTGAACTTGCATGGTTTCCCGACAACCGATCCCCCGCCCGGCTCATGTGCCTGCGAATACCCGTGATCGCTTGCGTTCCGGAGTGGGGAGGGACTTTTCGCAAAAAGGAGCGGTTTGTTTGTGCGACCGGGAGGGGCGACAAACCGGCCTTTCCAGTCAAGGGAACGGGCGGGATAAGAAGAGGAGACGACGTGAAGAGGAACCTTGCAAGACCCGCTCGCGGTCTTTTCCCATGGGGACAAAAGCTGACGGGGGGCGGCAAACGGTCACCGAGGGCAAATCCATGAAGGTCAGGTATATCTATCCGCCGTTATTCAAGGCCTTTTACCCCATGGCAACGAGAATCATCACGGAAAACCTTCTGCGGAATCCGAATCTGCGGGTGGAATTCAGCGACATTCCAGTGAAAACCTTCAAGTCCAGGGTTCACAATGACATTTACCATGGGATCATGAATCAGGCCGTTTCCGAGTTTTCACCCAATATCGTGGCTTTTCTCAGACAAAAATACATCGTCAATAATCTTTTTTATGTTTTCATGATACATGGCTATTTTGATGCATACCTCTACGATGAATTCGATGAGGAATACGTGATCTTGACTTGCATCAATTTTTGTGACTTGATGATCGCTAAGAAATTACTAGAAAACAACAAAAAAGTGGTCATTGGAGGGCCTCTCATAAATATTGGTTTGTCTCCAAAATTCATAAGGCAATTTCTGTATGATATGGGAGTTAGTAATAGAAATCTTACTCATAATCTTATAATTGTTTCTGGAAATATCGATCTCACTACTGATATTTATCAAATTATTTATCATTGGAAGGATATGTTTATTAATATAAATGATTACTATTCCAATGTATATGAATGTGAAAATGATTTTCTACAAAGATTTTATCAGAAAAGAGCGAATATACCTGTCCATTTTGGATTCAATAATAGATGTTTTTACGGAAAATGCAAATTTTGCACCTATAAGAAACTTCCAGAGATGAATTTCGTTAGAAATTCAGATGAATCTTTGATCGTTCGACAGATACGAAAAATAATGTCTAAATATCATTCGAACCACGTAAGATTCATTGATTCTTATTATGAATTTAACAATAAATCGATTTTAAATATACTGAACGATATCAAAGACTACGATATTACGATCTATACCGGTATCATTCAGCTTAAAAATAAGGAATACGTAGATTTCATAAATAAGTATATCAATTGTATCTTAATTGGGTTGGAGAGCACCTCGAACTTCAGTTTAAAGAAAGTCAGCAAGGGATACACCTATGAGGATATTCAACTTGCGCTTCAAAATATAATCAGGTACATGGATCGTAGCGTTTTTCTCGAAATATCTCTCATCCTGGATTTGCCGTGTGAGGATGAAGAGGATGTCAAAACGAACTATGAGAGGATTGCGGGCCTGAAGAGGATCCTGGAAGATGAAGGTTTCCATGTCGCGTTTCACATGAATATTTTGAGCGTGTTTCCCAACATGGAATTGCTTTACACGAGGGAGGGCCTGTTGAGAAGCTCTTCCAATCCCGGGGATGCGCGGGTCTCCTCGGGGAAAAATTACCTGGTGCACCTGCTGAGGCGAGCAGGGATGGATGGACCCCTGCTGTTGCCTTCCGGGATCATCAAGGATAGCGACGGGTCGAATCAGCTTCAATATGGGTATATCAGCTCGGACGTTCCCGTGCTGCGCTATGGTGTGGATGGCCGCGTTCTTCCTTCGGATCTGGATCTCATGGACGAAGACGTGATGAGAGAGATCCTCGTAAGAAAAGCCAAGAGAACATGAATCTCGTTTCAAAGGGTTCCGGGAGCAGATCCGGGAGGCTTCACAGGGCCACGAGACGCAACCCTCCCCCCACGACGGCGATCAGAGGAGCGATAAAATGAAAGTGGCGTTTCTCATGGATAGTCTCGACTCCATCGCCCCCTTGAATGACACGACCAGCCATCTCATGTACGAATGCAATCAGAGGGGGCATTCGGTTTTTTTTCTGGAACCACATGACGTGTACATCCGTAGAAATGAGGTGGTGGCCAGAATGCGCAATATTACGGCCCCCCGCGACCTGTCCATGAAGCGATATTGGCGAAGCCTCATCAGCCATGTGAAGAAAGAAGGGCGCATTTTTGAGAGCATAACCGAGATCGATGTCCTGTTTCTCAGGAAGAACCCGCCACTGGTCTACCAGACCCTGGAAACCCTTGCGCCGCTCAATGATCGCGTGTTCATGATCAATAGCACCATGGGTCAGATTCGGGGCAACAGCAAGCTTTACTGTCTCAATTTCTCCGGGATCATCCCGGAAACCCACGTCTCCCGGGATCCAGCACGGCTGGAAAAGATCATCAACGAATTCGGCGGCACCATCTTGATCAAGCCGCTCAGGCGCTACGGGGGAGAAGGTGTCATCAAGGTCACCATTCAGGATCGGGAAAACCTCAATTCACTGATAAAGTACTATGTAAGAGCCTATGAGCCGTATCCCGAAAGAGAGCCCATCATGGTTCAGGAATATCTGGAGATGGTTCAAAGGGAAGGAGATGTGCGAATCCTTCTTTTGAACGGAGGGATCCTCGGGGCTATGAAAAGAAGGCCCCGGGAGGGGGAATTCAGAACCAACACGCTTGCCGGTGCCAGAGCCTTCAAGCACGAAATCACTCCTCGAGAGAGAGAGATCTGTGAGGCCATTAAAGACAGGCTGGTGAAGGATGGGCTTTTTCTGGTGGGAATCGACATCATCGGAGGCAAACTTGTGGGAGTGAACTGCGTGAGTCCGGGGGGCATCCCGCAAATCAACCGGCTTGACAAGGTGAGGCTGGAAACGAAAGTGATCGATTTCGTGGAGAGGCAGGTCCATTAGAGCTCCGCCCGCCGGTACCCCCCCTTATCTGGTCATTGCCTGTCGCAGTGCCTTTTGCCAACCCTGCAGCAGCCTTTCTCGGGTTTCGCTGTCCATGGAGGGGACGAATTCGTCGGTATGACTCTTGAGCCGGGTCAGATCTTCGCCGCTCCGCCATATTCCGGCTTTCCGTCCTGCCATGTACGCGACCCCCAGGGAAGTGGATTCAATGATCGAGGGTCTCACAACGGGCTTGTCGATGATATCCGCCTGGAACTGCATGAGGAAGTCATTTGAACTTGCACCGCCGTCTACGGCAAGTTTTCCGGTTTCCATTCCCGTTTCACGCTCCATGGTGACCAGAACGTCGCGGGTTTGATAGGCCATGGATTCCAATGCGGCCCTGATCACATGATTGCGGTTCGCTCCTCTGGTGAGGCCCACAAGGGCGCCCCTGGCCTCCATATCCCAATGGGGAGCCCCCAGTCCCACGAAGGCGGGGACCAGGTACACGCCGCCGTTGTCCGCCACGGACCGCGCTGCTTCCTCGCTATCGGAAGAGTTTTCCAAAATTCTCAGCTCATCACGCAGCCACTGTATCGCGGCGCCGGCAATGAAAATGGACCCCTCCAGCGCGTAACAGGGCTCTCCCCGCTCGTCTACCGCCAGGGTGGTAATCAGGCCTCTTCGCGAAAAAATCGCTTCTGAACCTGTGTTCATCACCAAAAAACAGCCTGTGCCGTAAGTATTCTTTATTTGACCTTTTCCAAAGCATGTCTGGCCGAAAAGAGCGGCCTGCTGGTCTCCCGCCACGCCGAAAATTGGAATTCCTTCAAGTGCCGGGATCGACCGGACAACCCCATAGTCATCCATCGATTTTTTTACCTCGGGAAGAATGCTGAGCGGGATTCCCATGATGCGGCATAGCTCCTCATCCCATCGCTTTTCAGTGATGTTGTAAAGGAGCGTGCGTGAGGCGTTGGTGTAGTCGGTGGCGTGGAATCTTCCGCCCGTCAATTTCCAGATAAGCCAGGAATCAACGGTTCCAAAGAAAATGTCATCGATCCGGCACCCTTTCGTGTTTTCAAGGATCCATTTGATCTTGGTCCCGCTGAAATAAGCATCCAGGGTCAAGCCCGTCTTTTTCCGGAACACGTCCTCATGCTCACGGAGTCTTCGGCAAGAATCCACCGTTCTGCGGCACTGCCATACGACGGCGTTGTAAACGGGAAGCCCGGTGTTTTTGTCCCAGAGGATCGTCGTCTCGCGCTGGTTTGTAATGCCTATGGCGGCGATTGTTGCGGGATGCGCAGAACAAACCTCTTCCACGGTGGCCCGGACGGTTTCCCAGATCTCCATGGGGTCATGTTCGACCCAGCCTGGTTGGGGGTATATCTGTCGGAGCTCCCGGTATGCCTTGCCTGCCGTCTTCCCGTGGCTGTCGTAAAGGACCGTGGTTGTCCCCGTGGTGCCCTGGTCGATAGAGAGAACGTACATGCCAATCTCCTTCCTCAACTTGATTCACTCCGAGCTCCGTTTCCCCAATTTCCCTGAACCCAATCTATCGCTCTTACCGCCTCAAAAATTCTCGTCGGATCCCCTGGGGATACACCGTGCAATTTCATCCATCATCGGATTGGGAGACATGCGTCCCCACCAGCCGGGCGATCAGAACAGCCAGATAAAGCTGCCCGATCATCGCCTCCAGGATAGAAAAGCTTCGAGCCGGGGCCGTCAGCGGCGTAATATCCCCGTAGCCCAGGGTGGTGAGGGTCACGAAACTGTAATAGATGAACCTGGTGTTGTCCTCTCCTGTCTCCTGCGGTATGGCAAATGACCCGGGATGGACTGCTTCGAGCAGAGGGTAGATGGAACCCCATAGCAGTCCCAGCAGAAAATACACGCAAACCGCTCCGGCGATGAGCTCCGCGGTGACCTTTTTTTGTCTGTAAATGAATAAGAGAATGAGGATTGCGGTGTAGCCCAAAAAAACGATCGTCAAGACCAACTTCACCATGTCGACGAAAGGGATCTGGGCGAACCTACTCGACCACTCGGCAAGAAAGGTGGGAATGGCTAAGAAAAGAGCCGTGACGAATTTTCCCTTGCTGTCGCTTGCCGCGTATATCCCTGAGAACAGCACCAAAGAAAAAAAGATTTCCATGAGGAAGGAGACACTGACAAGATCCGAAAGGAGAGGGCGAAGGGTGAAGAACAACAGGATGGTGACAAGGAGCAGAAGAAATTTCCTTTCCGAGCGAAATGGGTTCATAGCATTAAGCCACCTGTTTTTCATGGCAATTCCCGAGGCGGGTGCTGAAATTGCAGCCGGCCAGAGGCTCCCCGGGATGGAACCGGACTTGGCCCTTGTCTCCCGCGGAGCCGCATGGATCAAAAATGGCGGCGCCGAAAGAGGAACCCTTCGATTCTCTTCCCGGGGACGGATTATAGCGTAATGTTTCCGAATTTCAATAGGTATTCCTTGAGGGTTCCTGGAAATCCCCCGAACTTGACAGAGACTTCCCCGAAGAATATCCTTCTTGCCATGAAAATCATCCTCGTTCTTCTTGACGGCCTCGGGGATCGTTCGTACGAAATCCTGAACCATCGCACCCCCCTTCAGGCCGCAAGCACTCCGAACCTGGACCGGCTGGCTCGGTTGGGCTCCAACGGACTCTTTCACGCTTCCTCCCCGGGCCAGTGCCTGCCCAGTGAAACGGCCCATTACCTGCTCTTTGGCTACGATCTGAAAACGTTTCCCGGGCGAGGCCTTCTCGAGGCGGTGGGAGCGGGGGTTGAATTTGAAGACCGCGACGTGCTCGCCATGGCCCACCTTTCGGGTGTCTCCTGGGAAAATGGCGTTCCGATTCTCACCCATGGCCGCAAGGAAATCCAAGGCGATGAACTGGGCGAGCTTTTTGCAGCCCTCACCCCCTATGAAAGCCACGGTATCCGGTTCCGACTCCGTCGCACGAAGCAAAACGATGGGGTCCTGATCCTCAGTGGGGGCGCATCCCCTTATCTATCCGATTCAGACCCCATGGTGGTCGGGAGGGCAGTGGGCCGCATCTTGCCTCTGTCGGAAAATCCCGAACCCCAGGCTGCGGGGCGGACTGCAAGGGCGTTGAATTCCTACCTGGAGCACTGTCACCGGGTCCTCACCGATCACGAGGCGAATCGCCTGCGCGCCCTAAGAGGCCTCCCCCCGGCAAACTTCCTTGCCACCCAGCGATGCGGCAGGCGAATTGTGCAGGAGCCCTTTGCCGAGCGCTGGGGGATGTCCGCCATGTTCATCGCATCCGGTTCGGTCTATGCGGGTTTCGCTCGTGAGCTGGGATTCAAGCATGTTCCGGTGAAAGATGGATCCGATCCGGGAGAAGATTTGCGGGAACGGCTCCGCATCGCCCTTGAAGACGGAACCCACGGTTTCGTTCACGTCCACACCAAAGTGCCGGATGAGGCGGCCCACGAGGGCGATCCGCGGAGAAAAAGAGACGTCATCACTTCCCTGGACCGGGGTATGGATGAGCTGGTGGAAGCTGTGCGAAGAAGGGAGGATTTTGTGCTGGCCGTCACGGCAGACCACTCCACTCCCAGTGTGTCCGACCTGATTCATTCGGGCGAGCCTGTCCCCGTAATGGTGGTATGTCCCCATGTGCGCCGTGATCCTGTGTCTGCCTTTGACGAGGTGAGTGCCGCTGCGGGTTGTTTAGGGCTTGTGAGAGGGCAGGAGTTGATGGCAATCCTTCTTAGCTATGCGGACCGCTCAGCGCTCCTGGGCCATCGCCTTGGCCCCGGGGAAAGGCCCTACTTTCCCGACAACTACGAACCTTTCAGGATGAACGACTGAACCCGGCATGGGAACCTCTGTGGAGCTCGAGAGGTCCAAACTTCTTGCAATCCGTCAGAAAATTCTGTAAATACACCATGAAAATCTTCGGATGAAGGAGGGCCAAATGAAGGTAATCGTGGCGTACTATTCAGAGACCGGGAACACGGAAAAGGTCGCCCAAGCGATTTATGAAGCCGTCGAGCATGCAGAGAAAGAGATCAAGAAGATCAAAGAGGTGGAAAGTGTAAACCCGTATGACTTGGTTTTTTGCGGATTTCCAGTTCACGCTCACAGCGTGCCGGCCCCTGTGGAAGCTTTCATCAAGGAAATCCCCGAAGGAAAGAAAGTCGCTTTTTTTGCCACCCACGGATCCCTGCGGGGAGGACAACTGGCCATTACGGCTTTTTACTATGCGTGCAGCCTGGCATCCAAATTGAACGTTCTGGGGACCTTTGGATGTCGAGGAAAGGTGAAGCCCAGCATCATTGATGCCCTGATGAAAAAAATCGAACACAGGGCATGGGCCGAGGAGGCCCAGAGTGCGGGCGGGCATCCTGATAAGTCCGACCTGGAGGACGCCGGGCAGTGGGGCAAGTGGATGATCACCCGGGCGCGGGCTTCATAATACCTCATGCGGGATGAAGCTTTTTCCCCGCCTGGCGTGCAGCGTGGGAAAGGGAGTTGCGTTCACTGAACCGATAAAGGAGGGATAGAATGAGTTATTCGGCCGAGGACCTGAAACAGAAACTTCTCCAGATGTACCCCGAAATTGCCAAGTACGGGCTTTCACTGGATCTTGAGTTCGACCCGGAAAAGAACGCCTGGGTCGTCAGCTTTGTGAAGGGAAACCATCGGCGCCATGCCTTTCTGGACAAGGCCGACGCGGATGCCTGCATAGAGGGGAGCGTGTGCATCTATCTCGGAGTCCTGATCACCCAGTACATCAAGGACCTTGAAGAGGAAATTTCCGGAAAAAAATAGAACGCAGATCATGCACGAAGGGAGGGGGCCTCTATCCCGAGGATGCGATGATTTATGAAATGCTCCACGGGTCGATTTCCTCGTGAGGAACACGGCCGTTTTCCTGTGGGAGCAGCGTTTTCGCAACCCATTGAGCGAATAATCCTTGGTCACCGGCGGTTTTTAGAGGGCCAGGGAAGATATCCTTGATGTTCATCAAGCCGCCAATCCTCCCAGCGCTGGTGCCCAAGCGCTACGGGCTACTCTCCTCGAACATCGCCGTTTAGGGAATCATCTTTGGCCGGCGGCGGGTGAATCTGCGAGGTGGCTTCCCTCTATCGAAATGAGCTCTCCTACGAAACTTCCGACAGCCAACTTGCTCTCGATCCTTACAGGAATTCGTCGCGCATCCGCCGTAACCCAAATTTTTAGCTTCGCGTCCCTGCTTTTCTCAAACACACCGCCGATATGTTTCAGGTCAGGTTCCACCAGATACGTGTCGAAGACACCGCTTGATAACGCAACCCTTTCCCTCACGAGAACATTGGCCACCCCCAAAACGCATTTCTTCCCATCCGTGACAGGGACTTCGATCCTTTTGTTTTCCTGAAGATCATGAAGCCGAAATGCGTAAAAGACCGAAAGGGGATCAAAGGAGCCAGGTAGGATTTGAATGGCCGTTTTTTTCTCCCCGAAGTTGGAATACTGAGCGAATCCTTTTTCCCGGTCCAACCGGACCACGATTTGTTTCTTCCTTTTGCCCTCCTTTGCCACCTTGTACAGGAAGGAGTGAGTCATGCCCGTGTCGGTATAGGCATCGATTCTGTCGCGAACCTTGTAGAAGGGGTCTATGTATGCATGGGTCCTGGCCGTCATCACAAAATGGAGGAGCTTGATCCCATTGATCTCTTCCACGGGAAGGACCTCAAGAACCGCTTCTCCGGCCGGAATGATCCCCCATTTGGCCTGGAAGGTCAGTTTTTCTCCCGGGGAGAAAGGCAGCTCTATCCCGTCTGCCTGGTTGGTTGAAACCCAACCAAACATCTCACACCACCCGACAAGAAGGCAGAGAATTAGGATTTTCCTTCTCAAAACCATGCCCATCGCGAAGCCTGTGCCTTTTTTCGCCGCAGCTTAACCCCTTTAGGGTTTTCGGTCAAGTCCCTGCGAGGGGGGCGAGTTATCCAGGGTAGTCTTTCCTTCGACGATTTTTGGCTTGATTGGCTTGCCGCGATGGAGTAATTAGAGCCAATTTGGAGACTCCAATACCGCCCCCGCCCTTCCTGTGAGTTCGGGCGGCCCCCGAGCGAGGAAAAGGTGCACCATCCATCTCCATTTCTCTTCCGGAGGCAAGGCACAACCAGTCCTTGATGAGGCGGTTCGGGTCTAATTTCATATGAACGAATTCCACGGGGGAGGTTGTCATGGCCTTGAATGTGAAACCGGTTTTCGTCCTGAGTCGAGAGGCCGGGGTCTTCATCGACCCCGACGGTCGGATGGAAGTTTTGAGAAGCGGTGAAAGGACGCGGGATCGGATCGCTGAAATGCTGGCCGAGATGAGGGGATCGCTTGCAAGGGATGCGACCCTGTTGGATGAACTTTTGGTGGGTGACCCCTCCGGGTTCGCCCCCCTTTTCACCTCCAGGGATGAAATCGATGTGGTCCTTCTCTGTTTCCTGGGGATCACTCCCTTGGAATCCTTGCTCCACTGGAAAGGACCCATGATCGCATTCAGCGGTCAACACACTCCCGCCATGGCCCTTTATGCGTTGGGTGAGGAGCGGCATGTCCGGGAGGATCTCTTCCTTGCCCTCGATTACAAAGAGATCGGGAGGAGACTCAGGCTGCTTGAAGTGAAAAAAAGCCTGGGTGAAACGCGGATTGCGCTTTTCGGTTTTCCCGCACCATGGCATTTGCGATGGTATGCCACTCCGGACTTCGAGGCCATAAGGCGAAAGACCGGATTGCAGTTCACTCCGGTGGAGCTCCGGGAACTGCTCGATGTGGTTCAGGAGGGGGATGAGGAAAAGGCCGCTTCATTGGCCCGTCAATGGATGGATGAGGCGGATCAGGTGCTCGGGCCTACTTGGGAAGATGTGACAAAGAGCGCTAAGGTGCATCTCGCCCTCGATCGGATTCTGACACAAAAAGGGGCAAATGCAATGGCAATCAATTGCCTGGAGATCACCCAGTCGCGCAAGTTTCAAGGCCGGATGACCAATCCCTGCATGGCCATGTCCGTGCTTCGGGACAGGGACATTCCCAGCGCCTGTGAAATGGATATTGCCGCTTTGCTGACCATGATCCTGTTGGGGAAACTGAGCGGAAAGCCGAGTTTTCTGGGCAACATCGTTCGGGTGGATCCGGAAAGCAATGAAGTGAAGATCTCCCATTGCATCCTTCCGAGTCGAATGGCCGGGTTTGATGCAAAGCCTCTGTCCTATACCCTTCGAGATTTCCATGGAGAGAAGGGGGTGACGGCTTTTACGAAAGTCCCTGCCGGCACCCGGGTCACCATGGCACGGGCACATCGGAACCTGGAAAGGATGCTGGCGCTCACGGGGGAGGTTGTGGCCTCTGAGGATACCACCTTTTGCAGAAACACCCTCACGATCAAAGTGGAAAACGCGCGGGAATTCGTTCGGCAGGCGGAGGGAAACCACCACGTGGTGGTTTTCGGAGAGTACCTTGAGGATCTACAGGACCTCTGCCAGCTTTTACACTGCGGATTTAGGTCCGTCTGATCAGGGGATGGAGGCCGATGATTACGCAGGGCCGGAATCCTCCATTCCTTCCAGGTGGCGGGGGCCGGGTTCGGTTGCCCACGCCTCCTTGACAACCGCCCCCGTCCACCGGGTTCCCGTGCGTGCAGGGCTCGAAGCCCATCTATAATCCGTTCATGAAGGTGATGAGCAGTTCGTTCACTTCGGCGGGACGTTCCTGCTGGATCCAGTGCCCTGCACCCGGCAGTAAAACTTTTTTTTTCAAATTGGGAGCATTCTGCTCCAGACGCTCAAACCCGTGAGGGTACATGGTGATCACCCCGTCGGCTTCGCCCGCGATGAACAGGGCCGGTTGACGAAGCCTCGCGCCGCTCAGGAAAGGGGTTAACTCCCAGTTCCGATCGATGTTTCGGTACCAGTTCAACCCTCCCCGAAAGCCGGTCCGCTCGAATTCCCCGGTGAAAAAGTCCATATCTTCGGGGGTCAACCAACTTGGGAGTTTCTCCGGCAAGGATCCCGAATCCAGGAATCTCTCCCCTTTCTCGAAGAGGAAACGCCACCTTTTCTCCGGAGGGGGGTCTCCTGAAGCGGAGTAAAGGAACATGCTCAGGGTCCTGCGGACATCCGCCTCAAGTTCCTTTTCGGCTTTCCCCGGCTCCTGGAAATAGAGCTGGTAGAACTCCTTGTCTCCCGCCATCCGCCTCATGGCATCGGTTGGGCGCATAGATCTCCATGAGCGGGGGATATAAGGAACGCTCAGGAGTGCAACGGCACCGAAGATATCCGGCCGAAGCAGGGCACAATGCCAGGCCACGGGAGAGCCCCAGTCATGACCGATGATCATGGCCTCCTCCTCGCCCAGGGCGTGAACCAGTCCGACGATGTCGCCTGTGAGCTGGAAGATGCCGTAAGCTTCGACGGCTTCCGGCCGATCGGTTTGCCCGTATCCGCGCTGGTCAGGGGCCACCGAGCGATAACCCGCTGCCGCAAGGGCGGGTAGCTGGCGGCGCCAGGAATACCAAGATTCGGGAAAGCCATGACAGAGAATGACTAGAGGCCCTTCGCCCTGCTCGGCGATGTGCATCCGAATTCCATTGGTTTCCACAAATCTGTGATTTACCTCTCCCATTTCTTCTCCTTTCATTGCATCCTCTCGATTGTGGAAGGGAGCCGTCGCTTTCCCATTCAGGCATCCTCCACTATAAGATAGTGGGTTGGAGCCGGCAATCCATCAAAGCGCAGATGCACGGGAAAGACTGATTTCGGCTGAGCCCGGTTCCGTGCCCTCCGATTGTGGATTGGAAAAAGGATCGTCTCCCGGATGGAGGAAAGACGCATTATAAAAAAAACAGCGTCACATGACAACCATGCTCACCAGGACTATCCCTTGCATTTTCTTATTTCCGGGGTATAGAAAAAGAAAGAACTGCTTTCAGACCCCATGTGTATCTATCAGTTGCACCAGTCCGTGTGGGAAGTCCCACACCCGATCATCGCCCAAATGTGGGGGATCGCCTCGTAAAAACAACCGTGGAGTCCTCTTCGCCATGCCTGAACCGACCATGGAAGAAATCAGGGACGCCTCTGAAAGAATTCAATCCTTTGTGCATCGGACGCCCGTTTTCACATGCAAGAGCCTCAACAGCATGTGCGACGCGGAGATTTTCTTTAAATGCGAGAACTTTCAGAAGGTGGGTGCATTCAAGATCCGGGGCGCGACCAACGCGGTTTTTTCTCTGCCGCTCGAAGAAGTTTCGCGGGGGGTCGCCACCCATTCGTCCGGAAACCATGCCGCTGCTCTGGCCCTTGCCGCCCGATGGCGAGGAGTCAAGGCCTACGTGATTATGCCGGAAAATGCGCCCCGGGTAAAAAAGGAGGCGGTGGCCGGCTATGGGGCGGAGATCATTTTCTGCAAACCAACCCTTCAGGCTCGGGAAGAGGGCTTGGCCCGGGTGGTGGAACGAACCGGTGCCGTCTTTATCCATCCCTACAATGACTATCGAGTCATTGCAGGGCAGGGGACGGTGGCGCTGGAGTTCTGCCGTGAGGTTCCGGAACTTGATCTCATCATGACCCCGGTGGGTGGGGGTGGCCTGCTGAGTGGCACGGCGCTCGCCGTTTCGGCTATTTCACCCGGGACGGCTGTGATCGCTGCAGAGCCTGACGGGGCTGACGATGCCCATCGTTCTCTCCTGGCGGGCAGAATCGTTCCATGCGACCATCCCAACACCATAGCGGATGGACTCCGAACTTCCCTTGGGGATTTGACCTTCCCCATCATCAAAAAGTACGTGAGGGCAATCGTCACGGTGAGCGAGGAAGGGATCGTGTCGGCAATGCGCCATATCTGGGAGCGAATGAAGATCATCGTAGAGCCTTCGGCGGCGGTGCCCTTGGGAGCGTTACTGACCAAACGCGAGGAGGTGGCGGGAAAAAGGATCGGAATCATCCTTTCGGGGGGGAACGTGGACCTGTCCAATCTTCCATGGTAACCGACGGGAAGCCTTTATGGCGGATTTGCCGTGGTCGCATTCCTGAAAATCAGTGAGACTTTTCTGGCCGAACGTGACAACATGGCAAAGAGCGTGTTTCCTCACGCTCGGTTGTTGCACAACGTCCTGGAACGATGGCTCCTTCTCTTCGGGATTCTTTTCATTCTGGTGGTTGTTTTTTTTCCCGAAAGGGGTGATCGGGTCTGTTCGGGAGTATATGGCGGAACGTTGACGTCCCGGGAGACCCTCATAACTCCCCCGGGGCGGGCTTTGAAAAGAGCGGGGTGTCTTATGGGGAGGATTTCCGGTTTGTTCATGACTTTTTTGCCAGGATAGACAATGAGGCGAAAACAGGGTGTTTTCTTAACTTGTGGGGCTTCGCATCCCATGGAAAGGAGGCTTGCGTGGCTGAACCTTTGATGAAACGGGTGAAGGGGGATGGGGTGAAAATCCATCTGGCCGAATGGCAGGGGGAAGAGAGGACCGTCTTGTGCATCCACGGCCTCACGGCCAATTGTCGATGCTGGGACACGATTGCAGAGGCCTTGTGGCCCGGACATCGGGTCCTGGCCATGGACCTCAGGGGGAGAGGGCTGTCGGAGAAACCACCCACCGGGTATTCCATTGATCACCACTGCCGGGATATTGGCGCTCTTTTGGATGACCTGGGAGTGGAAAAGGCTGCGCTCATGGGACACTCCCTGGGTGCTTACATATCCCTTGCCTTTACCGCTCAAAACCCGGATCGTGTGGAACGCCTCGTTTTGGTGGACGGTGGAGGAAAGCTTTCAGAGGAGCAAACGGCAAAAGTCTTTGCCGGCATAAAGCCTTCACTGGACCGGCTGGGGCAGATCTTTCCGTCATTCGAGGCTTACCTGGACGTGATGAAGCAGGCGCCCTTTCTCCGGCCGTGGTCGCGGGCTTTTGAGATCTATTACCGCCACGAGATCGAGGAGGTGGAGGGCGGGGTTCGCTCGCGCGTTCAACCCGAACATATCCAGGAGGAGAGGGAAAATCTCGGGAAAGTGGACATAGCCCTATTCTACCGGCAGGTCCGTTGCCCGGTTCTCATCCTGCGGGCCACAGAAGGCCTGCTTGCCCGGGACGATATCCTGCTCCCCGAAGACGCGGTGAATCGAATGCTGGAGGAGATTCCCTCTGCCACAAAGGTCGATGTGGAGGGAGCCAATCACTACATGATCGTCTTTCAACCCAACAAGACGAGGGATCAGGCGCTTCGAAATTTTCTGGACGGATAGCCTACACGCCTTTAAACACGGGCTTGCGCTTTTCCATGAAGGCTCTGCGCCCCTCCCTGTAATCCTCGCTGGCAAAGCAGGCGGTGACCAGATCGTTACACATGCTCCGATCGTAGGATTCGGGCTGGTTCACCAATTCGGTGAGGATTTTCTTGACGGCCCCGATGGTCAAGGGGGCGTTTTCGGCGATACGCCGGCAGTAATCCCGGACATAGTCCTCCAGCCCTCGTTCCTCGATCACGCGGTTGATCAATCCCATCTCGAGGGCTTCTGCAGATGTGAAGTGGCGGGCGGTGAAGAGGATCTCCTTTGTAAAGGCGGGGCCGACCACGTCCAGGAGATTCTTGATCCCGTCTACGGCGTAACCCAGGCCTAATCTGGCTGCGGGCACTGCGAATGTGGAATCGTCAGAGGCGATGCGGATATCGCAACAAAGTGAGATGGCCACGCCTCCGCCGATGCAGAAGCCCCGAATCATAGCGATGGTGGGCTTTTCACAGAGAGCCAGGCGCCGCCCGGCGGCACGTGTGCGTTCATCGTAGGTGGACACGTGCCGGCCGGAGCGCTGCTTTTCAAACTCGGAAATGTCGGCCCCGGCAACAAACGCGCTCGCCCCCGCCCCTTTGAGGACGACCACCCGGATTTGGGGATCCTGTTCAAAGCCTTCCACGATCACCGGGATGGCTTCCCACATTTCTAGCGAAATGGCGTTATGGCGGGCCGGATTGTTAAAGATCATCCATCCGATGGGGGCTTCCTTCCGGGAAATCATTTTTTCTGTTCCGAGTTTCATGTGGGCTCCTAGATGACATTTCTTGTGCGAAGCTGTTTGATTTGATCCTCCCCCAGGCCCAGTTCCTTGAGGATGCTTTCCGTGTGCTCGCCCAGCGCCGGCGTCGCATTTCGCATTCGGAAGGGTGTGCGGCTCAGGATGATGGGCTGACTGACCAGTTCCATAGGGCCCAGCTCCGGATGGTGCACCGGATGGGCCATGCCGAGATGTTTCACCTGAGGGTCCTCGAACACCCGGTCGATGGAATAGATGGGACCGGCAGGAACCCCGGCCTGGTGGAGAGCCGTGATCCATTCACGGCTCGGTTTGGTCACCGTGATTTTTTCGATCTCCGTGTTCATTGCGATTCGATTCTTGGAACGTGCTCCCGGGGTGGCAAACCGTGGATCCGTTAACCAGTCCTCACGCCCCATGACCCCGCAGAAACGCTTGTAAATGTCGCGACCTGTGGCTGCGATGTTGATATAACCGTCGCTCGTTTTGAAAACGCCCGTAGGGATGGCTGTAGGATGGTTGTTGCCCGCTTGCCCGGGTATTTCTTTATTCAAGAGCCAGCGCTCCGCCTGGAAGTCCAGCATGGCAATCTGGGCTTGCAGCAGGGAACACTGCACCCACTGGCCTTCGCCGGATTTTTCCCGTTCAATCAGGGCCGCCAGGATGCCGAAGGCGGTGTACAGGCCCGCAGCGAGGTCGGCCACGGGGATTCCGGCTCTCACGGGGCCCTGGCCCGGCAATCCAGTGACAGACATGAGACCACCCATTCCCTGGGCAATCTGGTCGAAACCGGGGAGATTCCCATAGGGCCCGTCCTGGCCGAATCCGGAAATGCTCGCATAAACCAGCCGGCGGTTTACCTCACGGAGACTCTCGTAATCCACACCCAGGCGATACTTGACGTCAGGCCGGTAGTTTTCCACCACCACATCGGCGCCCACCACCAGGCGCTTGAAGATTTCCAGGCCTTCTTCAGTTTTCAGGTTGATTGTCATGCTGCGCTTGTTGCGGTGAAGATTCTGAAAATCAGGCCCGTTTCGCGGACCTCCGAGGGTACCCTCATGATCGCCCGGGATCTCGATCTTAATCACGTCGGCGCCCCAGTCGGCCAATTGTCTCACGGCGGTGGGTCCGGCTCTGACGCGGGTCAGATCAAGAACGCGAAAGGGCGAAAGGGGCAGCTGGTTCCCTGTTGTGGTCATGGAGTTTCCTCCTGAGTCAGCGCGAATTCGTGGCACCGCCAGGGCGGTCGCAGGGGATCACGGGGTTATCCCATGAGCGTTCTATCAAAGCGATGATACCAGACCCGATCCCCATGACCAAACGAATTTTTAGGAGGTTTGGGTCCTGTTTCCGGGAAGTCGGTTTCGGACCTGGAACGGGGCATCCGGTGGACGTCGGGATTTTCTCCTGGACATTCAACGGATCCGTGTCCGCTTGTTTCTTTTTGGCTTGACAGGGAAACCGGACTGGTACTAGAAAAGACAAGGATGATTAATGCTTACGCTTGCGAGGCGACCCCCAACACCATCGCCACATCCTATGATTCAATGGTACGACGTCTGGCTGACACAACTTCTAATTGTCTAAAGGAGGAAAACTTATGGTTGGTATCACATCTTACGGGGGCTACATCCCCCGGGTCAGGTTGAGCCGGGAGAGCGTTGTCCGGGCCAATGCCTGGGTGGACGCGAGCTTGATCGCCTATGCGAAGGGTGAACGAGCGGTTTGTGAGGTAGACGAGGACAGCGTGACCATGGGCGTGGAGGCTGCCAGGGACTGCCTGAAGGGCTTGGACCGTGGCGCCATCGAATCCCTCTATTTTGCCTCTACGACCATGCCTTTTGACGATCGGCAAAACTCGAGCATCGTGGCCGAAGCACTGAATCTGCCAGGTTCCCTGGCTACCCTCGATGTGTCCCACTCCCAGCGAGCGGCAACCTCCGGGTTGATCGCAGCCTTGAAGGCCGCAGGAAACGGCGGGGGAAAGACACTCTTTGTGGCCGCCGACTGCCGGAACGCCAAGGCGGCAAGCGCACAGGAACTGCTTTTCGGCGACGGTGCGGCAGCGGTCACCCTGGGCACCGAAAACGTGTTGGCAAGGTTCGTGGACTCCTACTCGATCAATCGAGATTTCATCGATCACTTCAGGGGGGCCGGGTCCAAGTTTGACTATTTTTTGGAGGAACGCTGGATCCGGGACGAGGGATACGGGAAAATGCTGCCGGCGACGATCCAGGGGCTTTTTAAGAAAACCGGGATTTCCGGTGGCGAAGTAAATCATTTTATCATGCCCTGCATTATCCGCCGCGTTCGAGAAATGGTGGCGCAGGGTATGGGCATTCCAGCCGAGGCCGTGCGGGACGACTTGTCCGCCGGCTGCGGTGAGACGGGAACGGCGCACCCGCTGGTCATGCTGGCCCACGCACTGGAAGAGGCGAAGCCGGGGCAGAAGATTCTGGTGGTCGGATTCGGGCAGGGAGCGGATGCCCTCCTGTTCGAGACCACGGACGCCCTTGGCGGCTTTTCACCCCGGCGAGGTGTGAAGGCGAGGCTGGCGGACAAGCTCAGTGAGGCGAACTACCAGAAATATCTTTCCTTCAAGGGCATGGTGGAAATCAACTGGGGCTTGCGCGCCGAGGCTCAGTCCAAATTCAGGCCGTCGGCAGCATGGCGGGAGCACAAGAATTTCAATGGACTCATAGGCGGGCGTTGCCGGGAGTGCGGCACGGTTCAGTTCCCGGTGGCCCATATCTGCGTGAACCCGGAATGCCGCGCCACGGAAAGCCAGGAGGACTACACCCTGGCCGACAGCCGGGCCAAGGTGGCTTCCTACACCGTGGACCGGCTGGCCTATTCCCCCAACCCGCCCTTGGTTTTTGGCATGATCGAGTTCGAAGAGGGGGCCAAGATGATGATGCAATTTGCCAACTGCGACCCTGAAAAGATAGAAGTGGGCATGCCCATGGAAATGGTCTTCCGCATCAAGCAGTACGAGAAAGATCGCAACCTGCGCGTTTACTTCTGGAAGGCCGCCCCTAGGGCCGAATAATTGAAAGGAGGATTAAGAGATGGCAACCGGAATCAAAGACAAAGTGGCGATTCTCGGCATGGGCTGCTGCAAATTCGGCGAGCGTTTTGAGAGCGGTCCCGATGATTTGATGTTCGAAGCGTTTTCGGAGTGTCTCGAGGACGCCGGTATCGAAACGAAGGAAATTCAGGCCGCCTGGTACGGGAACCAGTACTATGATGAGTCGACGGGCCTTTCCGCCACGCCTCTATCGGTCTCCCTGCGGCTTCCCAACATCCCGACCACCCGCGTGGAGAATATGTGTGCCACGGGCACCGAAGCGCTCAGGGGCGCTACTTACGCCGTGGCCTCGGGAGCGGTGGATATTGCCCTGGCTCTGGGGGTGGAGAAATTGAAGGACACGGGGTATGGCGGCCTTCCAGGCGGAAGCATGGGTCCCAAGGCCGATCTCTGGTGGCCTGCCATGACGCCGCCGGGGGCTTTTGCGCAACTGGCAAGCGCCTACGCGGCCAAGCACAAGGTGCCCAAGGACGAGCTCAAACGGGCCATCGCCCATGTTTCCTGGAAGAGCCACAAAAACGGCGTGCTCAATCCAAAGGCGCACCTGAGAAGGGAAGTCTCCATGGAGCAGATTCTTTCGGCTCCCATGATTGCTTCGCCGCTTGGGCTTTTTGACTGCTGCGGGGTGAGCGACGGTTGCGCCTGCGCCATTGTCACCACGCCTGAAATCGCTCGCAGCCTTGGGAAGAAGGACATCATCGCGGTGAAGGCTCTTCAGCTTGCCAACAGCAACGGCCTGGAGGCCGGACACAAAGCGTGGGACGGAACCTATTTCGTCACCACGAGGGCTGCGTCCAAGAGAGCCTATGAGGAAGCGGGGATCAAGAACCCGAGGGAAGAGGTTTCCATGATGGAGGTTCACGATTGTTTCTCCATCACCGAACTGGTGACCATGGAAGACCTCGGGATTTCACCCGAAGGGGGCGCGATCAAGGACGTGATGGACGGGTTCTATGATTCGGACGGAAAGGTGCCCTGCCAGATCGATGGAGGCCTCAAGTGCTTCGGCCACCCGATCGGAGCTTCGGGGCTGCGCATGATCTATGAAATGTATTTGCAGCTTCTTGGCCGGGCGGACAAACGTCAGCTTCCGAACCCCAGATATGGGCTTACCCACAACCTGGGCGGCTTTCCCCACCAGAACGTATGCGGCATCTCCATCATCGGCCGTTTGGGTGACTAGCCTCTGTTTCCCTTTCCTGGACCCTCCCCGCAAGGGGAGGGCAGGGGGAGGGGGTTGAAGAGGGGAAGTGGAAACCTGGTTTAGAGAGTTCAGAGGAGAGGAAGATCATGGCGAAGATTGATTTTACCGGCAGAGTGGCCGTCATTACCGGAGCCGGAGCCGGGCTGGGCAGGGATTATGCCATTGAGATGGCCAAGCGGGGGGCCAAGGTGGTTGTGAACGATCTTGGCGGGGCCCGCGACGGTGTTGGATCCAGTGAATCGGCGGCGAACAAGGTGGTGGAGGAGATCAAGAAGGCCGGCGGTGAAGCCATCCCCAATTACGATGACGTCTCCAAGGCAAGCGGCGGGGAAAGCCTCGTTCAGTCGGCCATTGAGAAGTTCGGCAAGGTGGACATTCTCATCAACAACGCCGGCATTCTCCGGGACAAGACCTTTATCAAGATGGAGGAGGAGAACTGGGATGCGGTCCTGAACGTGCACCTGAAAGGTGCGTACAATGTGACGAGGCCGGCCTTTATCCACATGAGGGAGAAGGGATACGGAAGGATCGTGATGACCAGCTCCGTTTCAGGGGTGATGGGCAACTTCGGGCAGGCCAACTACGGTGCCGCCAAAATGGGCCTGGCAGGGCTGACCAACGTGCTGAAGCTGGAAGGGGCCAAGTACAACATCACGGTGAACGTTATCCTGCCGAGCGCGGGAACGAGAATGACCGAAGACGTGATGCCGAAGGAGATGTTCGACCGGCTGAGGGTCGAATATATCACCCCTGCCGTTCTTTGTCTGTGCTCGGAGCAGTGTAAGGAAACGGGCCTCTATATTAATGCCTACGCCGGCTACTTCAGCCGTTCCGCGGTCATGACGGGCCCGGGCGTCAAATTCGATCATCTCCCTACACCGGAAGAGATCATGGAGAAGTGGGGACAGGTCACGAGCCTGGAAAATCCCAAGTTTTTCAGCAACTCCACGGAGTTCATGGCCAGTGTGCTCTGATGCCGCTCCCGGTGATCGGATCCCGCCACCATGAGGCATGGGTCTACCGGGCATATTTCCCTGTGTGCCCGTGGGAGACGGCATAGGCGGGTTGCAACCGGTTGAGGCAAGACGCCGAATCGCGCAAGATGCCGCTCCCACAGGGGGGCGGCGTTTTCTCGGGGCTATATGGGGGCCATGAAGAGAGATTCTACGGGTGAATATTCGCCTTATCCGAAATTCTTGAAAGAGATCCTCATCGTTTTGACCGTATCTCTCAATGCCTTTCTCCCTCCGCACTCCGATTTTTCCCTTCGTCATCTGGCTATTGCCGGGTCCTGTCATCCGTCGTCCGCCCCCTTCCCGCGCGCGCTCCGTCATCTGTCCTCGGTCCTCTGGTAACCGTCCTACGTCTTTCGCTCATCGTACGACGCCGTTTCACCCGGGGGCGCCCAACGGCAAGACCAAGTAAACTGAGTAAATCCTGTCTGAACCTTTATCCTCTTTCGTGTTTTCATCCTTTCGTGCTTTCGCGACGGTATCCGTTTCTTTTGCACATGATGCAACCTCGTCCTTGACATATCGACTCTCTATTTGCTAGTGTATATGTCTTAATTTAAATAGGATAACCAAAAACAAAAAGATTAGTTCTCTTTAAGCCCAGACAAATTTCACTCCGTGAAACGAAATGGCGTCTTGTCCGTCGGTGTGTGTCTGTGGCTAACCTATGAATGCCTACCTCGAAGACGACAACCGGGTCGACGCCCTCGAGCCCGTAGCTTCTCGCATCAGGGACATCCTGAGGCAGTATAAAGACAAACGCCGGCTTTGCACCATGGCGAATCGCCTCGGCTTTCACCCCGCTCGTTTGACGGAAATGATCACCAAGAACGGCGATGGCCAATACAAACGGAGAATCACCTTTTATTACCTTGCAAAGTTCATAGACGCCGGGATGATGAATGTGGATCAGATCCTGGATGGTCGGAAACTGGAAGATCTCCCCGATCGCGCACGCAGGTTTTTCAAGAGGATGATGCTTTCCCACGAAACCATAGAACTTGTTGTCGAGGCCCAGCGAAGGGGCATAAACGTGAACAGGATTTTGAAGGAAATCCTGCACCCGCAAGTCTCCAAGACGGAAAGCGGATCAAAGTAAAAGCATTTACGATTGGCCGCATCCTTTTTTCGCGAGGCCAAACTCTTTCAAAAACTTACTTGCTTGTGACCGGATCTGTCAAAAGGGTATGGGAAACTTCCAATCATGGATGAAATCTCTTATGCTCCAAGCGGAGGAACTAGAAGGTTGAATTCTTGAACGAACATTCAAGGTGCTCCTTTTTCAACAATTCTTGACACAGACCGCAGGGGATCGCTGACAGACGATGACATCTCCAGGTGAATCCATCCATGAAGGTTGTATCCTAACCGGGTCGCTTTTCAACGAACCGATGCGTGTGGAGACGATTCGCCAAGGCGGCGACGCCGATTTGACCCTCGGCTTGGTGGGCATGCAATCCGAACGTTTCCGCAAGGTCACGCTGACCGCGCGCGACCTCGAAGGACTGACCATCCTGGATGCGGCTTTCACGTATGATGGCGACGGCCTTCTTCTTCGCCTGGGCCTTCAGGCATACTCGCTGGGCATTGCCTGGGAGTTCGACCCCTACTTCGGCCTCTCGATCTCCCGAGTGGACCCCCTGCCCCATCAGTTGGAGGCAATCTACGATTGTCTTCTCAAGCTTGCCCGTGTCCGATTCCTTCTCGCGGACGACGCCGGAGCCGGGAAAACGATCATGGCGGGGCTTCTCATACGAGAACTTCAGTTGCGCGGCTTGGCTGAACGGATTCTGATCGTCTGCCCGGCAAACCTCTCCTTTCAGTGGCAACGCGAGCTTAAAGAGAAATTCGACGAGAAATTTCTTCTTTTAAAGGGCGGGGACATCCGTGACCAGTTCGGCGTCAACCAGTGGTTGGAGCAGAACAAGGTCATCACATCGCTCGACCTTGCCAAACGGACTGAAATTCTGCCGGGTCTGAGACAGGTCCACTGGGACCTGATCATTGCGGATGAGGCCCACCGCATGTCCTGGACCCCGCCGGCCCGCAAGACCGCGCGCTATGCCCTCGGTGAACTCCTGCGGGATACCTCTGACAACATCCTTCTCTTGACGGCAACCCCCCACAAAGGGGATCCGGCCAATTTTTCGTTGTTCCTTCAATTGCTCGACTCGGATGCCTATGCAGACGTTCGCTCCATCCGCGAGGCCATGGAGCGCCGTCGAGCCCCCTTCTACCTCCGTCGCACCAAGGAGGCGATGGTCTACTTCCCGGAAAGGCGGGCGGACGGCACATGGGCCGCAAAGAAAATCTTCACCAAACGCATCCCCCACACGGTCGAGTTTCAGATCGATGGGCCGGAATTCGAGCTTTATAGGGAAATCACCCGTTTCGTGAAACGCCAAAGCGCCAAGGCCGCCGCTCAAGGGGATGATCCCCGCGCCCGAGCCGTCGGCTTTTTGATGGCCCTTTATCAACGCAGGCTCGCTTCCAGCACTTACGCGATGCGGCGTAGTTTGGACAACCGCGCTCGCAGATTAGAAGAGGGCCTGAAGAAAGCCCAGGAGCTGGTTCGCTTGGCCCCGCCGTCCCTTCCCGATCCGGAAGAGATCGAGGAAATGGAGGAGAACGAACGCGAACGGCTCGAAGAGACACGGGCGGAGCGCCTGGCTGAAGTCCAGCGTATCGTCGATCACGTGGAGCTTTCCTTGACCGAATTGCTCCAGCGGGCGGACGAAGAGATAGGAAAGGCCAATGAGGACAAGGAGCAGGGTGTGGGCGGCGCCGACGGCCGTTTGGCTCAGGCCGAAAACCGGCATGCCGAGCTCTTGGCCCGTCGAGACCGGCGCAGGCAGGAACTGGAACGGCAGCGGTCCCTATCCCTCCAGGCGGTGGAACGTGTCGCGAGCGTTCTTGTCCTTCCTCATCCCGAACGTGAGGCCCCGGACATCCGCCGCCTTCGACCAAATCTGGAGACCGAGGCCGCGGCCATGCGGGTGGTGATGGAGCATGAGAAAGCCGAGGGACGCCAGGTCTACGATGTTCACGAAAAAAACCTGGGCTACGACGTCACCAGCCTGGACCTCAATTCCGGCGAACTCCGCCTCATAGAGGTGAAGGGGTTGGCCGGAGAAACGGGCACGATCCTGCTCACCCCCAATGAAAGGCGAGTGGCGGAGGACCGCCGCGATTGCTACTGGCTTTACGTGGTGACCGACTGCGCCACGAAGCCCACCCTTGAGGAGCCGATCAAAGACCCGGCCCGTTTCCCCTGGCAGGAGGTGACCAAGGTGGCCCACTATTGGCTGGAAGTCAACGCCATGACGAAGCCCATGACGGTGAGAGAGGATCGTGCGCCATATGGGGTGGAAGAGCCATGATGACCCTCCGGCTTTTTTCCCGCAGGTTCGAATCCGTGCCGGCCGCTACCTCCTGGTACCTTGCAGACCTCGGTGAGGCGCGGGGAAAACAGGAATTGTTCACCCGCCAATCGCCACAGCGACTCAAAGTTCTCCGGGAGCACGCCCTCATTGAAAGCGCCGTATCGTCCAACCGGATAGAGGGTGTGGAAGTCGAGCAATCCCGAATCGCCACCATCATCTTCGGCCGGCCGCTCCTGCGGGACCGTGACGAAGAGGAAGTCCGGGGGTACCGGCAGGCCCTCACATGGATTCACGAGCAGGGTTCGAAACTCCCTATATCGGAAGAGACCGTTTTGGAACTCCACCGTATGACACGCGGAGAGATCTGGGACGCCGGAAAATACAAGGAGAAAGACGGCGACATCATTGAAAAGTTCCCTGATGGCCGTTCACAAGTCCGCTTTAAGACGGTTCCAGCGGCGGACACGCGGAGCTACATGAGGGATCTGGTCGAGCTCTACGACGACGACATCAAGGAGCGCAAAGTCCCGCCTCTTGTTCTTTTGGCCGCCTTCAATCTGGATTTTCTCTGCATCCACCCCTTTCGTGACGGAAATGGCCGTGTATCCCGGCTTCTCCTGCTGTTGCAATGCTATCATTCGGGGTTCGAGGTCGGCCGCTATATCAGCCTTGAGCGTCTCATCGAACAAAACAAGGAACGGTATTACGAAACCCTGCAGCAAAGCTCCCAGGGTTGGCATGATGGCAAACACGACCCCTGGCCATATATCAACTATACTTTGTCGATTTTGAAAATGGCCTACAAGGAATTCGAGGACAGTATGGGCCAGATCAAGTCCCCCCGGGGTGCCAAGACGGAATTGATCCAAAGGGCCTTGAGGGAGTTTTCTTCGGAATTTTCAGTGAGCGATCTGGAAAGGGCTTGTCCGGGCGTAAGCCGGGATATGGTTCGCAGGGTCCTTCGGGACCTTCAGGCCAAAGGGGATGTCGAATGTCTCGGGCGCGGTCCCGGTGCTCTGTGGCGTAAGCGGAAAAAGAGGTAATGCCCTTAAAAGGGGGTAATAAAGAGGGTAATTAAAGGAAACTATGATTCCCAAACAATGTAAACGCCTGGCTGAAGTGGACTTTCCCATTGCAGTGGTCTCCAAGCACTCGGCCCGGGAGAAATCCATCCGCCACGGACACCCATCCACGCTGCATCTTTGGTGGGCTCGGCGGCCGTTGGCAGCTTGCCGTGCTGTGCTCATGGCGCTCCTCTTGCCCGATCCGTGTGATCCTGAATGTCCCAAGGAGTTTATATCCGCAGCTCGGGACATCCTGCTTAGAAAGAATGGCCGCCCAAGGCGATGGGACGCCGAAGTGAAAACCGCTGAGGGCCTCCGGAAGACACTCCTGGAGTTCATCGGGGACCTCGCTAACTGGGACAACTCTGCAGATCCTGACTATCTTGCTGTGGCCCGTGCCCTTGTCAAAGCCGCTCACCCGGAGGAGACACCGCTGGTTGTCGATCCGTTCGCAGGAGGAGGGTCGATCCCTTTGGAGGCCCTTCGGCTTGGTTGCGAGGCTTTCGCCAGCGATCTGAATCCAGTTGCCTGTCTTATCCTCAAAGTGATGCTGGAGGATATTCCTCGTCATGGACCTGAACTCGCTGATGAGCTGCGCCGGGTTGGAGCTGAAATCAAAAAGAAGGCTGAAAAGGAACTTGCCGAATTCTATCCCAGAGATCCTGATGGGGCCGCTCCTATTGCCTATCTTTGGGCGCGGACCGTTAGATGCGAGTCACCCAACTGCGGAGCGGAGATTCCGCTCATGCGGTCTTTTTGGCTCTGTAAGAAGGTGAGCCGCAAGCGTGCCCTTCAGTCTAAGGTTGTGCGGACCAAAAGTGGGCCTCCACGTGTGGAATTTGAAATATTCGAACCGAAGGCGGATAAAGAAGTGCCTGGAGGAACGGTAACTCGTGCCAAAGCCACGTGTCCCTGCTGCAACAGCGTGTTACCTCCCGAGCGAGTCCGAGCCCAACTAGCCGGGCAGCGCGGTGGTGCCGAGGTGGTGTTCGATCCAGACGGTAAGCGCACTGGCGGTTCACGGATGCTGGACGTCGTGACGCTTCAGCCGGGTTTCCAGGGCCGCAACTATCGCCTTCCCACTGACCGCGACTATCAAGCTGTCTGGAAGGCACAGAAACGGCTTAAGGCGTTGCTTGAAGAGTGGGCACACGGCGGCGGACAAGGCCTCTGCCCGGTGCCGGATGAGCCACTTCCACCGATCGGCACGCTGGGGTTTCGAGTACAACGTCATGGCATGCTTCAGTGGGGCGACCTTTTCACGGCGCGGCAAAAATTGGCGCTTGAGACGCTGGCTCGGCATAGCAGGGGTCCTCAATCAAACAGATACCAAGAGGCGGTCGCACTTGCACTATCCAAGGTATCTGAGCTTGCGTGTTCGATATGTGCTTGGGAGCCTATCGCCGAATGCACCCGACACATCTTTGGACGGCAGGCCATTCCCATTGCGTGGGACTTCGGGGAGGGCGTGCTAACTTCATCTTCAAGTGGCAGTTTCGAAGTGTCACTGGAAAACGTGTCATCGGGTATTGAGGCAGTCGGGCCTATTCCCCTTAGCGGAACATGCCATCCTGCCGATGCCACCGACGAACCCCTTCCTGACGAAGCATCGCCCATTTGTTTTACCGACCCACCTTACTACGATGCTGTACCCTACGCCGACCTTTCCGACTTCTTCTTCGTCTGGCTCAAGCGAGTCCTTCCGAATCATCCATTATTACGAGATCCTTTTGACGCTACAAACCCACTCACCCCCAAATTTCGTGAGGCAGTCCAGAACCAGGCCAACGCCGCCAACGGACGACCCAAAGGCCGCCTGTGGTTCGAGGAGACTGTAGCTAAGGCTTTCGCTGAGGGACGCCGCGTGCTACGTGAAGACGGGATCGGGTCCGTAATCTTCGCTCACAAAACAACAGAGGGATGGGAAGCGCTCCTGACTGGTATGATTCGAGGCGGATGGACCATTACCGGCTCATGGCCTATAGCTACTGAAGCAGGCAATCGCTTACGGGCACGAGATTCCGCTGCCCTCGCCACAAGTGTTCACCTCGTTTGCCGCCCACGTCCCGATGATGCATCTGTCGGAGATTGGGTGGAGGTGCTCCGAGAACTTCCCAAACGAGTCGGGATCTGGATGGAACGTTTGCAGGGTGAAAGCATCCGCGGAGCGGACTTGGTTTTCGCCTGCATCGGGCCCGCATTGGAGATATTCAGCCGATACAGCCGTGTCGAGACCGCAGACGGTCGGGAAGTTAAACTCGCAACCTATCTTGAAAAGGTCTTGGAGGTCGTTGGTCGAACGGCCCTTGAACAGGTGCTCGGCACAGAAGATGCCCGCGCACGTAACGGCATGGCAGGCGCTTTGGAAGAGGATGCGCGTCTGACTGCTCTGTTTCTCTGGACGCTTCAAACCACCAACGGAGAGAAAAATCACCGCGGAGACACTGAGAGGGCAGGGGACGAAGAAGTTGAAAGTGAAGAAGATGAAGACTCCGCTTCCTCTGGGACTCCGAGGTCGAAAGGCTTTTCCCTGGTCTACGACGTGGTGCGTCGTTTTGCCTAACCCCTGGGCATCGAACTTCCAAAGTGGGAAGGCCGCATCATCGAGACGAAGAAAGGCGTGGTGCGGCTCATGGCCGTTTCCGAGCGGACGAAGCAGATCTTCGGTTCTGTCAGGATGGAGTCAGCCATTGGTGAACTCCTCGAATCTTCGGCAGGCGGTCAAATGGTGCTCCCGGGGTTTGAGGAGTTGGCTTCTCGAAGGAAAAAGAAACGAGGGGGGCGGGTGCAGAAAGTCACAGTCGACGACCCTGGCGAAATTGATGCATCGGCCACCACGCTTGACCGTGTTCACGCGGCCATGCTGCTTCAGGCCGGTGGGCAGGCAAACGCGCTTAGGACGCTCATAAAGACTGAACAGGACCGAGGGCCGGACTTCCTGCGGCTGGCAAATGCGCTTTCGGCGCTTTATCCGAAGGGTAGCGAGGAAAAGCGATTGCTCGATGCGATGCTCCTGGCGGTTCCGAGGTAAGTAAAAAGGAAAAAGCGAAGCAGGTAAAAGAGATGGATAAGAAAGACAAGCAGCGAAGCATCGATGAACGACTGATAGATGAAATCGTAAACCGGATCCTCGGCGTGACCAATCCCACGCGAATCATTCTCTTCGGGTCCGCGGCAACCGGAACAATGAATTTTGACAGTGATCTTGATCTGTTGGTCATTGAAGACGATTTTGCAAGTCAGCGGGAAGAAAATTTGCGGTTGCGCAAAGCCTTACACGGCCTCGGCGTACCTTTGGATATTTTTGCCATGACCTCTAAAAGGTTTGATGAAACAAAGGACGTCATCGGGGGCCTGGCGTACCCTGCAAACAAATATGGCAAGGTGCTTTATGAAAAGTCATGAAGAGGTAAAGGCCGAATTTACCCGTGAGTGGATTAGGAAAGCGGAAAATGATTTTGCGACCGCTCAGCACTTAAACAAGGGCGGAGAGCTTTATGTGGAAGGTACGACCTTTCACGCTCAACAGGGGGCTGAGAAATACCTGAAGGCTTTGCTTGTCTGGCATCAAATTGAGTTCAGGAAAACGCACGATATACAGGAACTGTTAAATCTTTTAACCAGCATTGATCATGACCTCCCTGATATCCTCAGCGAAGCAGTAGATCTTACGCCCTACGGGGTTGAATATCGTTATCCGGGCGATTACCCTGACGCGACGGTGGAAGACGCAACCAAGGCTCTTTCCTTGGCTCGCCATGTCCGCGACGTCATCCGATCGCGTCTGCCTGAACAGATCCTGAAATAAGGAGGGGTTCATGGAAGCATGGTACAAGATAGCGACTCCGCGGAAGGAAGTCCGCGAAGGACGGTCGTTCAACCCGGATGAATTCGCCATCCATCTGGAGCAGGTCATCGCTCGAACCGCTTCGGAGGATTACAGGGAGCCCAAACAGTTCTTTGCACGAACATGTTTTACCCGGGCGTTGCGGGAACACGCGGGGATGGTGCTCAGGCGGCTATCCGGCGAGACGGCGAACACCACGCCGGTGATGACTTTCATCACCCAGTTCGGCGGTGGAAAAACCCACACCCTTACCGCCCTGTATCACCTGGCCGTGAACGGGGCGGAGGCGACAGCGTTTTCAGGAGTCGATGCCTTGATCCGGGAGGCCGGGATGACGACCGTACCGGAGGCCGTGTCGCCGCCTTTGTGGGCAATGCATGGGACCCGCAGGAGGGGCGGGAGACGCCATGGATCGATGTGGCAAGGCAGCTTGCAGGAGATACGGGCGTCAAGGAGCTTGGCGCTGCGGCCAAGACCACACCGCCGGGGACAGAGGCGCTCGCTCGCGTCTTCAAGGCGGCAGGCAGGCCGGATCGGGTGAGATAGATCTTGCTCCAAGTGATTTGGTTGTCGATCCGGGACATGCCATTCTTCAATTTCTGCTCAAGTTCATCATCGGTGATGTCAAGTGCTTCGATGAGCTTGTCCTTCAATTCAGAGGGAGTTGCTGAACCGCCGAGTTCACGCAGTGCCTCCAGGATAGGCAGAAAAAACTGAACATGCATCGGCAAGGTTTCATTTCTCTTCATGTAAATCACCTAAGGGTATGCAGACACCTTTAAATCCCAATCTTCCGCTACTAGCCGCCCTACAGTAATTTTTCGAGGGGTCGGCGGCTCACCCATATTGGCACCGAGCGTTTAGGCTCTTAGAACCCATTTTGCCTTCCCCCTTTCTCCACTACTTCACGGAATACCTCGACAGGGACAAACACCTTATAAAAGACTCCCCTCATGAGATCCAATTTCCCTATCTTTGCCAGCCCAATCAAGGGAGAAGCATTGCTTACGACGGTCCTCACGATTCCACCTCGCAGGCTGCCTGTAAGATCTCTTCAGCAGTTTCCTGAAAAGGCGAGACAGAAAAGCGGGCCAAGGCAGCGAGAAATTCGGCTCTGCTAAGTCCCGAGATTTCTGCCGCTTTTTCCTGGCTTACCATTCCGGTTTCATACCATTTCACCGCGGCCGCCAGTCGCAGGTCAGAGGCAAACTCCTGAGGCGATTTTCGCAGCCCAAGAAGAACTTCATCAGGCATCGCGATTTCTATCTTCTGACTCATTATTCGATCCCCCCTTCCCCTGTCCGTTTTTTCCTTTTAGTTTATTTTGGTTTCTTGATTTTCTGCCACCCAAAAGGGATAAGAATCGATGGAAATTCTTGGGATGTCGTTGACAGCGTTGAAGTCATATGGTGCTTCTTAAGTATATTTTATTCTACATGAACAAAGTTTGATTTTCAATGAGGCCTAAGAGATACGGTATTACGAAACCCCGCCCCTACACTTTTGAGGAGCAAATTTCCCCAAAGGGGAGTCTTTGCCTTGGGTTGACCCATGAAGTTTCATATAAGCGGGGCCGCTGGCCGGGAGGGCCAGTCTAATCAAAGACAGAAACCTGACTTTGGCCTCATCCCGGACTTGAGGAGCCTGTCCCGGCATGGGGTTACCCGGGGGGGATCCAGGATACAAGACTGGATTCCGGATCGGGGTCCGGAATGACTGGACCGGCGCAAGTCAGGATTGAGTCGACATTTTAAAAATGTCAAATTCCCACTTTAAAATTGTCATTTTTTGCGCTGACCGTTAGAGGGACTATCCTGCTTCAGAGGGAATTGGAGTTTTCTTCAATGTGGCAAGAAAGCGGTGCAGGATTCATGTTCGGCTTGTCTTCCGGATTCCGGGTCGGAGGCCGGAATGACAAAAAGACTCAAGTGTCCTTCATTCCGGCCCGTCATCCCGATAGCGTTTGAAAAAGTCGCTTCTCCCGGTCCACGCGAGGGGGGCCGGTGTTTCTTCACGAATGATCCGGGATAGATTCGCGGGCTGTCGAAAGATCAGGCTGCCGGGACAGGTATTTTTGCCTTGCGCTTACGGCTGCGCCCAAGGCACAGATGATTTCGGGTCGGGGTGGAACCACCAGGCCAAGTCCTATCTTTTCTTCCAGTCGTTTCACGAAACCCCTGTCAAGGCCTCCTCCGCCGGCCAGGGCGCATTCCTCTTCCAGGCCGACCTTCACGATGGAGGCGTAGATTTTTTCCGCAATGGACTTGTGAACTCCCGCCAGGATATCCTCTTTGGGGATTCCTTCGCAGACGCGTGTAATGGCTTCCGTTTCACCGAAGACGGCGCAGCCCGTGTTGAAGATGACAGGCGCTGTGGATTTCAGGGAAAGAGGACCCACTTCCTCGAGACCTATGCGGAGCACATTTGCCACAATCTGGAGGAAAACGCCGCTCCCGGCCGCACACTTGTCCGTGACGGCGAACTTGATGACCTTCCCTGCCTGGTTCACCTTGATGACCCTGGTGGAACGGGCCCCCACTTCGATAAGCGTGCGCACCGATCCGGAAAAGTGGTGGATGCCTCTGGCCGAGCATTGAATGTCATACACCCGTTCATCGGCGTATGGCACGTTTTCGGCGCCGCAACCCGTTGAAACGCAGTAGGTTACTGCCGCAGGGCGGTTGAGCTCGGCCAGGAGCCGTTCCCTGAGTTTCTCGGCCGTTTCCCTGTGGTTCACCCCCGAAGGAAGAGTGAGCGAAGCCAGGAGGGTTTCGTCTTCCAGAATCACGCCCTTGCTCTGCTGCGATCCCACATCGATCCCCATGAAAAGATCCATCTCAATGCTCCTGCTTGAAAAAGGTCGCCTCTGCCAGCTTTCTCTCCTTCGTTGGAAGACTGCCCGTCTTCTCCAGGGTTTTGAGGGCAATTTCCTTCCCCAGCAGGGCCGCACCCAGGGCCACGGTGATAAACGGGTTTGGCGGCACGGAGACCTCGCAGCCTGCATGCTCAGCAACGGCTTCAACGATTCCTCGATTGGTCGCCACTCCACCGGTAAGGACCAGTTCAGGTTCGACCTTGATTCTCCTCGCCATGGTGACCACGCGGTTGGCGATGGCATCGTGAACCCCCGCGATCACATCGGCGATCGCCTTTCCCTCGGAGATACGGGTCGCGATTTCGTCCCTGGCAAAGACGGTGCAGATATTGCTGATACCGACCTTGTTTTCGGCTTTCGATGCAAGTTTGCCAAAATCACCCAATGGGACGCCGAGGGTCTCTGCCAGGACCTCCAGGAACCTGCCTGTTCCGGCCGCGCACTTGTCGTTCATGACGAAATCCACCAGCCTGCCTTCGCTGATCTTGAGGGCTTTTGCGTCCTGCCCCCCGATATCAATGGCCGTTTTGACTCCGGGGAAGAGAGAAAAAACACCGCGGGCCTGGCAGGTTAGTTCCGACATCTGGCGATCGGCAAATGGCACATTGATTCGTCCGTAGCCGGTGGCCATCACATAAGCGATTTCCTCGAAGCGAAGGCCGCCGGCACGGAGGGCATCCTCCATGACGCTGTTGGCAAGCCTCCGATGCTCAGCACCGGTAGGACCGATGATGTGGGCTCGGACTCCGCCTTGCTCGTCGATAAGGACCACTTTGGTCATGGATGAACCGATATCCAGGCCGGCGAAGAACAATTTCGTCTCCCTAAATCAAAGTCTCCAGGAAGGTCTGGACCCGTGTCTTAAAGGCCGCCAGACCACCCGTGGTGTATTCCGTTTCCAGGTACATATTCGGAACACCCAGCTGCTTGAGGTAGTCCCTCAACTCAGGGATCTCGTACCCGAAGGGGTCGCAAAAGCGGACGAGCTGGATGATCACCCCATCCACCTTCCAGTCTCTGATAAAGCGGCCGAGGTAAGCGTATCTGGCTTCCAGGTCCGCCGCCCTGTCCTTCCGGAACTCGCCCACCACCGCCTCCCTGAACGTCCGGGCGCAGGTCAAGTTCAGGTAGCGGGAGGTTAACCCTTCCATGGGATCATCAGTGGGCGGCACATCCGTGAAGTAGGCGCGGGGTCCGGTGCAGTTTTCGTCCATCACCACGCCGGCGTCCATGTCCTCGATCAATTGGATCAGCGAGATGTCGTCCAGGCAGGCTCCAAAAACGAGTATTCGTTTGGCCTCGATGTTTGCCTCCGTTCCCGTTCGATCCTTCGCCTCTCCAATCACCTCGCGCAGCATTTCGTTTCCTTCTTCCAGGGGAACGCTGGCCAGCGCCATCATGACCTGGAGCGTCTCGGTTCCGGAAATGAGCGGCGGATGGGGCTTCTTCAAATCGTACAGGTCTCTCACCAGTTGCCGCTGTTCATTATGAAGCGCGATCTCCTTTTTGAGGGCATCCGGGGTAATCTCCTTTCCCACATAGGCTTCGAGGGTCTTTTTGAAATTTTCGAGACTCCTTCGGAACATCCTCTCCCCCCATTCATGGGTGGTGGCAGGCATATCCAGGTAGGGAAAGATTTCGTAGGCCACCTTGGATTTCCAGACATGGGATGTTTTTTCCTGGGGATCGCAGGAGTGGGCCCCCGCCACGCCGTCCAGGAAATCGTACTTGTTTTTGTACACCGAATCGATGCAGCTTCGCACAAAGGGGCAAAAGGATGTGGGGAGCAGTTTATCGGCTTCGGTGATGGGCTCCCGGATGTCCCCAAAAATCCTGTAAGGAAGAATCCCCAGGGCGGTCAGGATCTCCAGAGGGATGTAGCTGCACATGTACCCCATGACTTTACGCCCCTGCGCCTTCAGTTCTAAGGCCCTTCGAGAACGATTCCGGTAAATTTCTTCTGCCTTGGCCAGTCCCCTTGTTCCGTCTGACATTGGTCGCCACCTCCTCTACGTTATCACTACCAGTCCATGCCCGCCTTTTTTCTTTCTTCCCTGTAATAATCCATGGTCTCCTCAAAGGCTTCCGCTCTCCTCAGCGCCTCTTCCGCATCAAAGAGCCTGAGATCCACCAGATCCCCTTCCACGTTCAAGGAGGGGACCATGAGTTTTCTCATGAGCAGGTCTTGCACGTAGGGGTGATGCGTAGAGCCGCTTCGGCAGGTGACCAGGCTGTGGAAAAGGGCGCCGTCACAGGTGTAGTCCCTGGCGAATTTGTAATAGGGATACCCCTGGTAACCCATGAACTCCTTGTCCTTCATGGCATCTTCATAGTACCCTGTGACGAAGTGGAGGTGGAACCTGGCATGCCGTTCCACCGGATCGGTGATTTCTTTCAGGTTCTCCTGGGGCAGGGGCGGATTGTATCCCCAGCTCTCTTTCACGAAATTCCAGCCCTTTTCAGCCAATCGGTCGAAAAAGTTCAGGCTGTGCCAGGGAGGGAGATCCCCGAATACAAGGCGGTATCTCTCCGGTTCCACGGCGCCTATCTTCTGCTCTACCCGGCTCTTGACCTCATCGTACATGTCCCGGTAAAGCTTGATGGAGTCCTTCAGGTCCCCCGCCATGAAGAGAAACGGGGGCATGGCGCTCCAGAAATCCCGGGAATGCATGGGGGAAGGCCTCGCCCGGCGCAACTGAAAAGTTTCATGGGCGATGCGGCATAGCTCGATGGTGTCGTTTACCACCTCGTCGTAGGTGTCCCAGTCCATCTTTCGGCCCAGGAGCTGCTCCACATAGGCAATGAACTTCTTGATTTCATCCATGACAAGTCCGAGAGACCACTCCCTGGTTTCTCTCTTCGCCCATTCCTCCACTCCGGGGGTGACGGTTTCCATTGCCCAGACCGGCACGTCCATGTAATGACCGAGGGCCTGAAACCACTTCACCCGGGCGTCGCAGACCAAGGCCTGGCTCAGCAAGAACACAGGTTTTGGAAGGCCTCCCATGGGTGCCTCGGGAGGGATTTCTCCACCCGTTTCCTTGATCATTCTTGAGGTGTACCCGAAAGAGATTCGGGAGTATCCACACAGATGGCTGGGGAACCCGTCCGCATCGCAGATATCCAGGTACTTGCCGGCTACTCCCGAAGCCGCCGCAACGGCCCCGTAATTTTCCGGATAGACCACCTCCATGTCCATGGCTTTGAAAACAGGATCTGCCTCCCACCAGTTCACCATGGCCCAGGCGGTGGGCTTACCCGCCTTCATGGCTTCAACGCTTCTCTTGTATCCCTCGTCCACCTTGGCGCGCAAGGGGTACATGGATTTCAAACGGTTTATTTTGATTTTTTGTTCCGACACAGCGACCTCCCGCCTTTCAAGCAATTGATTCGTTCGTTGAGCCCTGCGAGCACCCTTTGCCCTCCCTCGGTCTGAGTCGAGCCACGAGATCGATCACAAGTTGAATGATAAAAAAAGCCAGCCCAACCGGGGCCACCCATCTCAAAAACCATACAGGGACCAGGTAGGACCCGAACCAGGCATCTTCTCCTCTTCCGGTGTAATCGACAGCCGCCAGAAGTGTGGCGTAAAAGAACAACGCCGCGAAGCAAATGAGAATGAAAAGCACGATCAGGCGCAAGCCCTCTTGTATCCGCACCGGCAGCCTGTTGAACAAGAGATCCACATCCACATGGGCCCCCAGTTTATGAGCCCGCGCCAAACCGAGAAACCCGATCAAAACCATCATGAATTCTCCGATCTCCACGCTGCCTGGAATCCCTGAAGAAAGAAAGGACCTTCCGGCGATGTCCGCCGGAATGTAACTCACCATGAGGAGATGACAGGCCACTACGATCGCCCAAAAGAAGAAATCCACTCCTCTATAGCTTTTCGCCAACCATCGAGCCAGCCTTCTCATTCCTATTTTCCCGGTACGCTGCCGCCCGTTTTTGCGGGACGGAAAAGGATCCATCTCTCTCCCCCGAGTCTTATCGAGGGGAGGAAACCGCTCAAGCCCTCCCCAGGATATGTGAATCACCCGGAGCTTTATGGCAAGGGCATTCGGATCATCAGGTTCACGCTATTTCTTGCCAAGTTTTTCAGCCACCTGAGAGGCACTCATATATTGGTTCCTGGGATCGGATTCGGCCGCCTTCACCTCCGTCTTGTAGATGGCCAGGAACTCCTCGGCCGGTAAGCCCTTCTTCTTCGCCTCATCCAACCACGACTCCCAGATCATGGGCACAGCCATTTTCTTACCCAAGGCCTTTTCTTCGGGCGACCATTCGATATAGTGAATTCCCTGGTCCAGGAGAATCTTCACGTCCCTCTCGGTCCACATGGCGATAAATTCCGCCCACTTGTCGACCATTTCTTCACGAAGCTCATCCAGGGTTTTTCGAACCTCGGGAGGAAAGCTTTTGTAAGTTTTGAGGGACATGGCGGTATAGGTCAGGGAATAGACGCCCACACCCGTGTCGATTACGTACTTTGCGTGCTCCCAGTGCTTGGAACCCAAAACGGACTGGTAGGGAATGCCCATTGCACCTTCGATGACACCGCGCTGCAAGGCCTCGTAAATTTCAGGATAGGCCAGCGCCACAGGCTGGGCGCCCCATGCAGCCGCGATCTTTCCTATGAGAGCGTAGCTTCTTAACCTGAGGCCTTTCATTTCGTTGACTTTCCGGACCGGCACCTTGGTCAGGGTAGCCATGATATCCATGTTGGAAGGCCATAGCAGAAGTAAGCCGTTCTGCTTCTCCCACTCGTCGTTGAGCGGTTTATACGTGTGATACATCTTCCATATGGCCCTGGCCTGGGCGTATGGATTTTCGGTGATGTACGGCAATTCAAAGCCCCGGGTCAGAACGAACTGGGAGGGGCTGTATCCTGTGGCACAGAAGATCATGTCGGCCAGTCCTTTGCCGCAAAAGCTGGCGAGATCGGGGGCTTTTCCCAGGGTTCCGGAAAAATAAGGTTCAACCTTGTACTTCCCTCCGGTCCGTTTTTCGAATTCCTTGATGAAGTAACTTTCCGCTTCCCAGTAAGCGAGGTTGCTGCCCGCATAGGAAGCCCATTTCAAGACCTTGGGTTGGGCCTGTGTCGTAGCCGGCCCAATGGCCCAAAGAAGCACGGCCAAGACCAGCAGCATCGTCCAGAAGACCTTTTTTCCCATCTTTTCTCTCCTTTTCATTGATGTTGGTTATCCCTTGTTCGTTGGTTTTATTCAAACCCGGTTGTTGTTCACCTTAGCCCGAGGCGATCCCCCGGTTCATCCCTGCCGCGATGTGAACGCCCTTTCCGGATTCCGGGTATGTCGCGACGCTCAAAAAAGCCGTCTCTCCCATCCGTTCTCATACCATTCCGAGGGAGCCGCCGCAACATTCACATCCTCGGAACGGAAGAAAAGCCCGCATCACCAGTACAGCTTACATGCGACTACCCCATGATCGCTTACGACTAGCCCGCCACGTGTTGAGGAAGCCAGAGCACGATTTCAGGAAAACCGAGAAGAATGCCAATCACAATAAACTCCATAATCAGAAAGGCAAAGGTCCCTTCGAATATATCACCCAAAGGCACATCCGGCACAACGCCTTTCAACACGTACACGTTCATCCCCACCGGCGGAGTGATCAGGGCGATTTCTTCCAGTTTCACCACCAGAATACCGAACCAGACGCCGTCGTAACCGAGCCCGTCGATGATGGGGAAAATGATGGGCATCGTGATCAGGAGGATGGATATGGTGTCGAGGAACATGCCCATGGGGATGTAAATCAACAGGCAGATCATGAGAATCCAGAACCGATCCACCTCCAGGGAGATGACTGCATTGGAAACCCAGTTGGGAATCCCGGCCTTGGCCATGAAATACGTGAAAAGTCCTGCACCCATGACCAGAGCGAAGATCATGGCCGAGGTTGCGCTGGTTTGCTGAAAAGCCCCCCAGATTTCCCGCCACGCCTTCCGTCCCTTGGAAAGGGCCATAATCAGCGTGAGAAGAGCGCCCACACCGGCCGCCTCGGTGGGAGTGAAAAAACCGCTGTAGATCCCACCCATAACCACCGTGAAGATGAGGAAAACCTCCCAAATCTGGGGAAGGGTTCTCATCCTTTCCCTCCAGGAGGCCTCGGGTGCTTTGGGTGCAAGGGAGGGCTTCATGGTCACCATGAAGGCAATGCCGAGCATGTATACGACCGCTGTCAAGATACCGGGAATCACTCCGGCCAAAAGCAGTTTGCTCACCGAGGTTTTGGTCAGGGCTCCGTAGAGAACCAGGATAATGCTCGGCGGTATCAGGATACCCAACAGGGCCCCGGCGGCCGTGCAGCCGGTAGCCAGGCGCATATCGTAACCCCATTTTTTCATCTCCGGAACCGCCACACGCCCCATGGTGCCTGCTGTGGCCACACTGGAGCCGGAGGTCGCCGCGAAAAGAGCGCACGCAAAAACACTGGCCATGGCAAGCCCCCCCGGCAGCCGTCCCAGCCACTTGTAAGCCACAAGGTAAGCGCGGGAGCTCACACCGGCGGCAAAGGCGAAATGGCCCATCAGGATAAACAACGGAATGGCCACCAGGAGCCAGCTTTTGACTGCGGTGTAAGGCTGAAGGCCGATGGCGTATAGCCCCAGGTCGAAGCCGTCCAAAACGAGGAGGCCCAGTGCCCCGCTGAGCCCGAGGGCAAAAGCGATGGGCACGCGAATCATCAACAGGAGAAGCAAGAACCCGACACTGACGATCATGATGACTGGGATGGACATGCGATTTCTCCGTCATCGAGTATGGATCGGACGGGAACATCCGGTAACAATATGGCTCTGTTTGGATCTCCCTGATCGCGCCGCTCGGAGGCCGAAAGCCAACGCCGACCGGGCTATGTGGAATGGTGCTCCTGCCCTTTGCCGGTCGAAAAAAGTAAGGGTATTAACGGTGCAATTGATGTCGTTGTCAAGGGAAAACTCAACCAGGTTTCCCTCCGAATATGGCCCTCTTCGACGATTTCGGCCTCATTTGTCCGAGGAAAGCAGGCGCGAGAAGGAAAAACGGTAACCCCGGAAAGAGAGGGAAGGGGGATTTTTGAGTTGACGTGAAACGAGGGGCGTAATAGCCTAAACACGAGCGGACGGCTCAAAATCCTTGGCGCCTGGAAGATACGAAGCGGGCGCAGTATCAGGGGCTCGGAGGAGCGCAGCGTCGCTGGTGCCCCCTGGGCGGCATTTTTGGAGGAGGAAACGTGCATATTTTAGCGATCAATGGGAGCCCCCGGAGAAAAGGGAACACCTCTGTCCTGCTCGAGGCGGTCCTGGAAGGGGCAAAAGAGGCCGGAGCCGAAATCGACCATGTTCGGCTGGACGAAATCGACCTGAAGGGATGCATGGGATGTCTTTCATGCAGGGAAAAGCCCGGGTTCTGCGCGCGCGAAGACGGTCTGAGTCCTGTCCTGGAGGCAATGAAATCCAGTGAGGCGCTGGTCGTAGGTTGTCCCGTTTACATGTATCATATTTCCGGACAGATGAAGCTTTTCATCGACCGGATTTACTCTTTCTATGTGAATCGGGAAGACGGAGGATACGATTCCGCCTTGCCGCCGGGGAAGCGCTTTGCCTTTGTGACTTCCCAGGGCCATCCGGATCCGGACCGCTTCAAGAGAAGTGTTCGGTGGCTGGAAGGGATGATCGGCGGGCTGGGGATGGAAAAGGTCGGGGGGATTGTTCACTCAGACAGCCACATAAAACCCGCCAAAGCGGATCCGGGACTTCTCGATCGGGCGCGTGGGATTGGGCGGGCCCTTGCAGGGAATGGAGCCGGGTAGGGCTACCTCCCGACTCGATTTTATCTCTGCCCATGAGTGGGAGAGCTGGACACCGGTAACGGCATCATCCTGGGGGGAGTGGCCCCTGTGGTGCCCGGCATGGAACAGGGGTCAGGGACAGTGACCCAGAGGGGGATTCGTGGAGGCGTATGATGGGGGAGAACGCGGTCTATGATCTGATCATCGTAGGAGGCGGGCCTGGGGGTCTTTCAGCGGGGATATATGCCAAGAGGGCTGCCCTGGATGCCGTCATGATTGAGATGTTGGCCTCGGGGGGGCAGATTGTTCTCTCCGACGAGGTGGAAAACTACCCTGGATTCGAGAGGATCACCGGTGCGGAGCTCGCGCAGAAGTTCAAGACCCATGCGGATTCCTACGGCCTGGAAATACGGGCCAACGAAGTGAAGGCTGTAAAGCCCGGCCTGGCCTTCCATGAGGTTTGCCTGGACACCGGCGATGTGTTGCGCGCACACGCAGTGATTCTCGCCACCGGCGGTAGCCCCCGCAAGCTCAACATCCCGGGGGAGAATGAGTACTACGGTAAAGGAGTCTCCTACTGTGCGGTCTGCGACGGTTTTTTTTACCGGGGGAAGAGGGTGTTGGTGGTTGGGGGCGGTGATACCGCCGCCGAAGAGGCCCTGTTCCTCGCCAAGATCGCGGAAAAGGTGTACCTTGCCCATCGGCGGGATGAGCTGCGGGCCAGCAGGATTTTGCAGCAGCGATTGATGGCGGAGAGTAAGATCGAAATGATGTGGAGTACGGTTGCCACTGCGATCAAGGCCGATGCGGCCGGCGTCGACGCGGTGGAACTAATGGACACGAAGACCGGTGCGAAGCGGGAACTGGCTGCGCACGGCATTTTCATTTTTATCGGTTTTGATCCGAACAATCACCTGGTGCCGGCGGGCGTCAAAATGAACGCCGATGGTTACGTGGTCACCGACGAGAAGTGTGAAACTAGCATCCCGGGCATCTTTGCCATCGGGGATCTCAGGGAGAAATACGCCAGGCAGATTGTCCTTGCGGCGGCGGACGGCTGCACGGCTGCGCTGGCTGCCGCCCATTATGTTGAGACCAGAAAGGGTCAATAGGACGGGTGGGAGATCCAGGGGAAGAGAGGTGTTTGAAATTTCCTTAATCGTTCGGAGATTCAGGGTTCCCTTTCTTTCACGAAGCCTGAACCTCTGAACCGCCTGAGGATTGGAGACTCGCAGCGGCGGCGGAGCGGTCCTCTTTGTTCATGATCCCTTATCCTGTCCCTCATCCTGATCGAGAATTTCTTGAAACCTCTCCGAATGCTGGTCGGCGATCTTCTGGATATCCTTCTTCGATTTCTGGTACTGTTTGAGGGCCCGGTTCCCGGTCACCTCATCAGTGAGCTTTTCGCCACTGTCGCACGCGGCCATGCCAAGACCGGCGGTGGCAAGCAGCAGTGCCGTAATAACGCGAACTGCGATCCAGCGTTTCATTCCGCCTCCTCTAAGGAACCCCGTGTGAGCCGGCACCCCGCGAAATCCTCGGAAGATTGCTGCCTCCTGAGTTGCCCGGCCCGTGTGAAGAAGAACCTCATGGTGAATTGCAATATCCGGACCGCTGGAGCAACCTGCTTTGCTCCTCTCCCGCCTCCAGGCATTCCCTCCGAGGGGGCTGCCCAAATCGCGCCGAGGAACAAAAGAAGGTCACGTGAACATGGAGAGAGCCGGCCATGATCACCGGTAGGGCTTGAACGTTTTTAGGTCGGCCTCGGTTGTGATGATTCCTTCCGCGATCAGATCCGATATCTCTTCCTCGCTGAGGCCCAATATTTCTTTGTAGACGCGGAGGTTGTCCTCGCCGAGGCATGGGCCGGCTTTCCATAGGTGGTGGGGGGTCTTGGACAGTCGGTAGGCAGGCGCGTGATAGGCGTGCCTGCCTATGAAGCTGTGGTCGAGAGGGACAAAGTGGTTCCTGGATCGCAACTGGGGGTCGTTGAGCAGGTCCTCTCCGGTGGACACCACCCCGGCGGGCACACCGGCATCCTGAAGGAGCTGCATGGCCTGTTCCGGCGTGTAGGCCGAACTCCAACCGGCTATAAAGGAGTTGAGTTCCTCTTCGTGTTCCTTCCTGGAATGCAGTGTGGAAAATTTGGGGTCCTTGGGCCAGTCGGGCTCTCCCATGGCTTTTACCAGGTTGAGCCATTCCTCTTCATTGCGGGTCGCGATTGCGATCCACCGGTCCTCGCCGCGGCAAGGATAAACACCGTGGGGCGCCATGTAAGGATCGCGATTTTCATCGGGCCGGGGAATTTTTTTGTTCACCATGTAATCCAGGACGGCAGGACCCATGAACGAGACGCCGGCTTCCACCTGGGACTCGTCGAGATAGATCCCCTTTCCTGTCTTCCGCCTGCGAAGCAAGGCGGCGGCCAGCGCAGCGACCATATAGGGCGGAGCGATGAAGTCCGGGTAGTTGTTATAAAGATTTGGTGGGGGTTGCCCCGGCCTTCCCACGACGTAGGATATGCCGCCGTAAGCCGCTCCCAGTTGTCCGTAACCGGCATATCGGGACAGGGGGCCGGTCTGCCCGAACTGGCACGTGCTGAAGTAAATGATGTCTTCCTTGATCTTCCTGCAGCTTTCATAGTCCAGGCCCCACTTGGCCATCGCCCCGGGTGCCATGCTTTCGCACACGATGTCGGCCCAACGAACCAGTTTCCTGGCGATCTCCTGCCCTCCGGTCTTATTGAGATCCAGGCTGATCCCGTATTTGTTGGAATTTCTCACGGCGAACCAGGCGCTGCTGTCTATGCTGGGTTTGTTGTCTTTAAAGGGACCGAGCACTCTCCCCGTGTCGGGATAACGGTGTGATTCCACGTGAACGACGGTGGCCCCGTGCTCGGCGAATTCACGGACGATGGTGGGTCCGACGATCACCCAGGAAAAATCTGCGATTTTAACCCCTTCGAAAACTTGCATCCCGATCTTTCTCCTATCCCAGTACGCTATATGATTCCTTGGGTTTTCAGCAGCACCAGTTCCGCTCCGGACAGGCCCAGCTCGCCTCCGTAAATTTCCCCATTGTGCTCTCCGATGCGCGGTGCCCTCCTTTTCGGGCGGTAAGTCAAACCGGTCATCTTGATGGGAAAGCCCGGACAGGGGATGGTTCTCCCCAGTTCGGGATGATCCACCTCGACCCAGAATTCCCTGGCCTTAAGCTGTTCACTCTGGACGAGATCCCCAATATGCTGAATCGGTGCCATGAGAATGGATCGTCTCAAGGCTTCCTCAAGTAGCTCGGCTTTGGTTTTTGTTTTGAGAAACTGAGCGATAGGCTTTACAAGCTTGTCCGCCTCCTTCTGGGACACGCTGCTGGCGTCCCACTTGGCCCAGTCATAGTCCTTGATTTCGAGGGCCATACCGTTTTCGTTGGCCAGTTCCACCAGGGCCTTCGATGATGCGACCATCCCGGGGGCGGCACCACCGGCGAACATGAAAACCACGTGCCCGTCCTTGCATGCCCATATGCGAGGCACTCGAAGTTCCCCCAGAGGCTCCGGCCGCTTCGAGATGATATGGCTTCCTGTTCCCTTGATGTTCACCCGGTTGAGGTCCCACCACTGGGGGACATCCATCAATGACTTCGCCATGGCTTCCTGACAGGAGACGTCAACCCATTGACCTTTGCCGGTCATTTGGCTGCGATAGAGGGCAAGGATGCTGCCTGCGGCGCCATGAAGGCTTCCAAGGAAAAAGAACTGCGGCAGGCCGATTCGACAGGGTGTTTCATTGAGATCCCCGTAGATCCGGACCATCCCCCCCAGCGACGAACCCACAATGTCCGTGGCCTTGAAATGAGCGTAGGGGCCCTTTTGACCGAAGGGCGTGATGGAGGTCAGGATGATGGCGGGATGGATCCTCTCCAGTTCGGCGTACCCGAGACCTATTCCTTCCAGATATCCCGGTTCGAAGGATTCGAGCACAATGTGCGCTCCGGAAGCCAGTTTCCTGAAAATTTCCCTTCCCTCGTAGGACTCCAGGTTCAGTGTGATCCCCCGCTTGTTCAGGTTCGTGAAAAACCAGAAAAGGCTCTTTTCAGGATCCGGGGTATCGTCGATGAAAGGGCCTATGTCCCGCGCTTGATCGCCGCGGGGTTTTTCCACTTTGACCACATCGGCGCCCAGGTCGCCAAGGACTTTCCCGCAGAGAAGCCCCTTTTCATCCGTGAGATCCAGAACTCGGTACCCCTCCAGAAGGGGAACGTTCATTGTCTCTCCCATGTTGAGTTCTCCAGCTTAACCGTCAACTCTCGCGCATTGCTCACTGTTTCCAGTCCCACCACCATGTGGAGGATTTCCTCCGTCCTCTCCTTGCCCAGGGGTTTTGTGGCTAAACGCGTGAACTTCGCCTTCATGTTCTCGATGGTGGGGATATGGATGCTTCGATCGATGGTCTCCTGCTCCGCGGCCAGGACGCTTCCGTCCCCCGTGTACACTTCGAATCCGGGGAAGGATCTTCCTTCTTCCGGGACAAGTTCTACCTTCGCGGCCACTTCCCCGACCTCGGGGTCGTCATAGTGTTCTGAGATGAACCCGGGGGTGTCAAAAGACCGCCCCAGGATCGCGGCTGCTGCACAGAACTGCATGCTCATCAGGGCCTGCGTCTGGGACCGAAAAGGACCGGCATAGTCAAGGCCCGCATAATCACTGGATCCCGGCCGCAGCTTCTCCACAACCTTTACGATATCCCCACCCTTGAGTCCATGGACGGCCAGGGTAGAGGCAATCTGGATGGGGATCTGGTTGGCGCCGCATGCGGCGAAAGGCTTGATGTAGGTCTTTGTGATGGCGAAATCCTTGCCCAACCTCTCCGTTGCCCTGGACGCGTTATCCGCGTTGCCGGCCCAGCACCGGAAGAATCCATGGCTTCCCTCGAATACGGAAAGAGCGGCTGTGGCTCCTTCGCGGGCCAACATGGCCGCCAGCAGGCCCAGCCGGGAACTGATTCCCAACTCCAGGATCGGTTCCGTTTCTCCGCCCCACCAGCCCTCGTTGGGGATTCCGGGGGTGATGCTGGCCGCATAGCCCAGGGCACTTGCGAGCTGCGCTTCGTCAAGGGCCATGATTTTTCCCGCAGCCGCCGCAGCCCCAACGGTCGTGAAGATGGCCCCGGGCCTGAAAGCGGGATTGGCCACTGCCCCCGTAGCCTTCAAGATGCGGGAGATCAACTCATATCCAAGGACCACGGCCAGGAGCATCTGCGCACCGGATGCATTCTCTTCCTCTGCAGCCGCAAAGGCGGCCGGGACGACCACCGACCCGCCATGGGCGATGCCTGAGATCACGTCGTCCTGGCTCGTGCTGTGCGCCATGGTCCCATTGGCCAGGGCGGCATCCAGCATGGAGGTTTTGTGACCGTAACCGAAGACGGTACAGTTCCCCGAGGATTTCTTGCTCAGACTGACTGCAATTCGGCCGGGAGTCAAGTCTCGCCCGGCACAGCAGCAGCTCAGGGTGTCGAGGATACGACCCTTGGCCGCCTCCACCGCCTCTGCCGGCAAATCCTGAAAGGATATCCCGGCCAGAAACTCGCCAAGCTGGTGTACAACACCTGTTTTCTTCTGTTGCGCCTGCATCGCTTCCAGCCCCCTCTCCAGTCCTTCATGGTGGAACTCTGAAACGTTTTTATCTCATCTTTTGCACCCGGGTCAAGGGATTTTCCCTCATGGCACAAGCAATTGCGAGATAAATCTCTTGAGGTTTTTCACCGGGTTGATGTATGTTTTCCGGAACTCAGGGAGAAATGGAGAACCGCAAAAGCGAGCGGGGGTAGAAGCGAAAAGGAGACAAAATGCGGACAAGACTCTGTGAACTGCTTGACATCAAGTATCCTATCGTGCTGGCACCCATGGCGTGGATCGGGACAGCGGAGCTGGCCGCGGCCGTGTCGGAGGCAGGAGGACTGGGGACCGTGGGGCCCAGTGCAGGGATGCGCCACCAGCGAGAATCCACGGACATGGAGGCATCCATCGGGCGCTTCAGGGAACAGGTCAGGAAGGCTCGAAGCCTGACCTCCAATCCCTTTGCGGCCAATATCCCCGTGGGTTGGGGAAAGCAGAGAGCGATCACGGACAGGCTGGTGGAGATCGCCGCTGAAGAAGAGCTTCCTGTGGCCGTGGTGTCCATGGGTTCTTCCAGACCATACACCGGAAAATTGAAGAGTGCTGGAATCAAGGTCATTCATGCTGTGGGTTCCGTGGACCATGCCCTCAAGGCGGAGGAGGATGGCGTGGACGCCGTCGTCTGTGAAGGATACGAGGCCGGTGGTCATCTGGGGAACATGGAGCTTCCCCTCTTTGTTCTGATCCCGCAAATTGCAGACGCTGTGAAAATACCGGTCATCGCGGGTGGCGGTATCGTGGATGAGAGAGGGGTGGCTGCGGCGTTTGCACTGGGGGCCCAGGGCGTTTATATGGGCACGCGCTTCATGGCCACCAGGGAAAGTATTGCCCACGAAAGGGTGAAGGAGGCCCTTTTGAACGCCAATGATGCCGGCACCGTGGTTTTTGCCAGAAAGACGGGGATATCACGCTGCTTCAGGAATCAATACACGGAAAAACATATGGCGTTAGAGTCGAAAGGGGCTAACTTTGAAGAACTGCGCGAATTTGAGCGCAATTGTCCCGCACTGGGGGAATGGCGCCGCGTGGCGGGAGCCCTGATCCTGGGCAATGTGGAGGAGGGATCGCTTCCCATGGGTGCCGGTGCGGGAATGATCCAGGAAATCGTTTCCTGCGAAGAAGTCGTACAAGGAATTGTGAAAACCTACGGTGAGGTGGTTCATCGGTTGAGTGCGGTAAGTTCCCCGGGGGACGACGAAAATTCCCTGTGAGAGAGATCCGGTGAACGAAAGGTTTGAAGCAGCTTTCCGGCCGATGCCCTCGATAAGATTTCATGCAGAAGAAATGACGCCCGATCAAAACTTTGACATGTGAGCTTTGACATTTGACGTTCCATGCATATGTTCAACCGGTAAACCCGACGGGAGAGGATGTCGGGGGATGCGCAAGCCTCGCCGGGGTGAATTCTATGGTGAACAAAGGGACCTATACGTGCCTGGAATACAGGACGGAAATGAGGCTTCTCGGTCTCAGGAGAAGATTGGAACAACAAGACTTGGCGAAAGAGGAAAGGGAGGCTCTGATTCAGGAGATCCGGCAACTGGAGGCGGAAATGGAGATGGATTAGATTTTGATTGCGATATCGTAGTAGGCGATTGAATCTCCCACCTCCAAGAGCAATTCCGGTTTGGCCTCATCGTTCCATTTGTGCTCGCATTCACTACAATCCCAGTCCCTCCAGCATTTATCCACTGCGTGGTCCAGGCAGTCGTCGTAGTAGGGACAAAAAACATTCCTCATTCCGGTCCTGTGAACCGGGTTCCCCCTTTTTGGTTTCATGGAGATCCCTCCTCGTTAAGCTTTTTCGGAACTATTGGCCCATCCGTTGAATTTGTCCATAGAGCATACGGCTCATTTTTCAGGGAAAAAATCCTGGGTCCTAGGAATTTCCCCTATGATCCAGGCTCCTGGCGACGGTGACTATAACACTTCAATGCAACCCGGTGGGCAGGTGAGCCGGACCTCTTCCCCCAGGGTCACGCGAAGACCTTTGAACGATTCTTTTGGGATCAGGACGCTCAGCGGTATCCCCACATCCACGGTAGCCCGCACACGACCGTGTTCGTCCGCAACCTGAATCAGCTTCCCTCTGAAGGCGTGATCCGGAAGGGAAGCTTGGCCGGTTCCCCCAATTTTGAGGGCAGCGGGGTCGATGGATACGCGGACCGGACCCACCTTGTCAGAGTTTACGGCGAGTTTCAGGCCGTTGGGGAGCAGGCAGTATCTGGAGCCCTCCGAGTCCGTTTCGATGATACCGGTGAAGATATTTTCATGCACGGATTGGGCCAGCTTTCCTTCCAGGAGGAAGAGAGTCTCGTCTGCAAGCCTTGAGGCCTGCATCATGTTGTGGGTCGTAAAGATGACGGAGATTCCTTTGGCCACATTGACACTCCGGATAATTCTTTCGATCGTGATCTGATGTTCCATATCCACGTTGGATGTGGGTTCGTCCAGCAGAATCACCTCGGGAAAACAGGCAAGGGCCCTTGCAATGGCGATCCGCTGTGTTTCGCCTCCTGAAAGCGCATGCGCCCTCGCATGAGCGAACTCTCCCATTCCAACCAGGTCCAAAAGTTCTTGAATGACCGCCCATCGACTCTTTTTCCCCATTTTTCGTATCTTCAGGGGGAAGGCCAGGTTCTTGTAAACCGCTGTGGTAAAAAGAATCGGTTTTTGCTGGACGAGCACGACCTTACGGCGCAGGTGCTTGATCCTGCTGCTTGCAAAGTCCGCTTCTTCCCCTTCGAACCATACGCTGCCGGAGGTTGGACGAAGGAGAAAGGCGAGAATTTCCAGTAAGGTGGTTTTCCCTGCACCATTGGGGCCGAGGAGCCCGGTGATCTTGCCTCTTTCAAGGTGGAGGGATTCCAGATCGAGAACGGCTCGCCCGTCGTAGACCTTTCTGAGGGTTTTGATTTCATAGAGCACAGCGTTCACTCCCCTGTCTTTCCCTGGAAGTAATTGAAGACCACGTTCATCGCGAAGCTTACGGCAAGCAGAACGATCCCGAGGGCTACGGCCAGAACGAATTCTCCCTTGTCGTATTCCAGGGCCATGGCGGTGGTCATGGTCCTGGTGAATCCCTTTACATTTCCACCCAGCATCATGCTGATTCCAACTTCGGCGATAACCCTTCCAAAGGCGAGAATCATGGAAGCCACGATGCCGAAGCGCGCCTCTCGAAAAACGATCCCGGCAGCTTGAAAGGCGTTTGCGCCGAGCGTCAGGGCGGTTTTTCGATAACGATCGTCAATGCGACTGATGGCCGAAAGGGTGAAAGTGGTCACAATGGGAATCACGAGGATTACCTGGCCGATGATGATCGCTTTCTGGGTGTAAAGAAGATCGAACGTACCGAAGATGCCTTTCCTTGAGAGGAAGGCATATACGAAAAGTCCGACCACGACCGTGGGCAGGGCAAGCAAGGTGTTGAGCAGAGTGATCAAGACGCGTTTCGAGCGAAACTCGTTGAACGCAATGAAAAAACCGGCGGGAACCCCGGCCAGGCTGGCGATGAACGTGCTAAGGAAGCTCACTTTAAGAGAGACGTAAATGATGAAGAAAAGCTCCGGATCTCGTGACCCTATGAGAAGGCACGCTGATAGCAGGCTGTCGGTGAGAAAACCCATGGGCGCTGTGATGTATCGGTAACGGTTCAGAGGTTCGGGGTTCAAACGCGGCGCAAACGCCGCGCTGGCGCCGGGCGCCGTTCGCGGCTGACTTTGTTTCGCTTATCTTACTCGCAGGTCAGGCGATGAAGCTTGAAGGACATCTCACGGGCAAGCTTCCGCGCTTCAATATCCGCCAGTGGTTCTGTTCTCATGGGCTCTCCCAGCGAATGATTCAACGGGCCAGGGTTGTTGAGGTAAACCTCCATCTTCAACCTTGAACCCTGAACCTCCGAACCGCTGAACGATTCCGTCCATTATATTCTGAAACCGCTTTTCGTCAACGCAATACTTTATCTCGATCTGTCCGTCGCTCCCTGCCACGATTGAGAAATCCCGACTGCTTACAGGATGAAAAGCGTTCTCTTGGGTTGAGCGGTCCTTTTGCGATCCTGCTTGCCCTGTTATGGATGAGAAAAGAAGTGGAGGAGGATGAGGGATGAGCTCAATTGGATACGGATGCCTTTGTGAATTCCAAAAGATTTTAGATGTTGACTTCTTCCCATGCCAGGGCTACTTTAACCGACCAACCGGTTGAGGTGGATGATGGAGATGAAGGCACCGAGGAAAAAACCCACCCAGGGGAAGGAATCGGCGGCCCGTGAAGCGCGACGCTGGGAAATGAAGCAGCAGAAGATCCTATCTGCGGCAAGCCGCCTGTTTTGGAAAAAGGGGTACCTGGGGACGAGTATCGATGATATCGCTGAATCTGCGGATGTAAACAAGGCCACCATATATTATTATTTCAAAAACAAGTCGTCTGTTCTCAATGGGGTTATGGCCATTCCCATGGAGGCGATGCTGGATCTGGCCGATTCCATCAGCAAATCGGATCTGGACGCGACGGAGAAGTTGAAGACATTGATCGAAAGTCACATAAAGTGGCAAATATCGCATATTGGAGTTGCAGGAATCGGGCATGTGGAGAGAAAAAATCTCCCTCCAAAGCTTCGCCGGAAATACGTGAACATGCGGGACAGGTACGAGAGCATCTTCCGCAAGACGCTTGAGGAGGGAATGAAGAAGAATGAGTTTTGTTTTATAGATGCCAAGCTTGCCGGTCTGTTCATCCTCGGCCTCGTCAATTCTATCGTCCAATGGTACAAACCAAACCAGGATTTTACTGCCGACCAGATCGCCCTGGAAGCTTTTAACTTTGTCTATAAGGCGTTGAAACCGGAAAAATGATTTGGATAGAGGGCGCGCTGAGCGGCGACTGTTTTATCCTCTTGAGAGGGATTTCCGTGGCTGAAGCCAAGGCGAGACCTTGGGAATTCGAAGGACTGACATGAGACGGTTATTTGAAAAACGAAACGTTGGAGGCGGTGATGTATAAACCACTTGGCGGTTACAGGATATTGGACTGTTCAAGACTTCTCCCCTATCAGTACTGCACCTTGCTTCTTGCCGACCTGGGTGCGGAAGTCTTAAAAATCGAAGAGCCCGGCAGGGGAGACTACGGCAGGTGGGCCGATCTGCAGACCCCTGGAAAAGAGAGGCTATCCTTTGTGATGGCGAATCGCAACAAGAAGAGTATGGTTCTCAACTTGAAAAAGGAAGCCGGGAAGCGGATATTGAAAAAGCTGGCCGGTGCTTATGATGTCCTGTTCGAGACATTCCGGCCGGGCGTCATGGATCGGCTGGGCTTGGGCTATAGCGTGATCAGGGAAGTGAACCCTCGCATTATCTACTGCTCGGCCACTGGTTACGGCCAGACAGGGCCTTACCGCTTAAAGGCCGGCCACGATATCAACTACATCAGCGTTGCAGGCATCCTGGGCATGACCGGCCAGCACACGGGACGTCCCGTAATTCCAGGTGTCCCCTTTGCGGACATGGCAGGAGGGGGAGTCTTTCCGGCCCTCACCATGATAGCAGCCTTGCTCGGTAGAGAGAAGACGGGAAAGGGCGTACACATCGATGTGGCCATGACCGATGTGATGACCTCCTTCAACCTCACCAATATCGCAGGGGTGCTTCAGGACAGAATCGAGGAAACGCCTCGACCGTATACCACTCACGGAACGAGCCTGTGCTACAACACCTTCAGGACCAAAGACGGGAAGTTCGTCTCGATCGGAAACCTGGAGAGGAAGTTCTGGGAGAACTTCTGCAGGGCAATCCGGAGGGAGGATCTGATCGAGAAGCATTTCGCGCTGTACGAAGAAGGCGGTGAACCAACGGAAACGCTGAAGGAGATTTTTTCCGGCAAGACGCAAGCGGAGTGGGTGGAACTCTTCAAGGATGTGGACCACTGTTTTGCCCCAATCCTTACCCCTTCGGAAGTCCTGGAGGATGAGCATCTGATCGAGAGGGAAATGATCACCCGGATGCAGGAACCAAGTAGGGGAGAAATCGTTCATCTTGGTTTTCCGACCCTTTTTTCGGATAATCTGGACTACAAGCGCTCTCCAGCTCCTGAACTGGGAGAACATACCGTGGAGATCCTGTCCGGTCTCGGCTACAGCCAGGAAGAGATGGAGCGTCTGAAGGACGATGGGGTCATTTAGAATCCAAGTATGCCGATTCCATGTTCCGTCGGTCTCTTTCCTGTTTATGTGGAACCGGAGGCATATGTCAGCCTTTCCAGGGTCCCTTGCGTACTGCTGAAGAGCGGATCAGCGTTCGCGAAAGGCTTCGGGCCGATAATATGGCGGGGCGACCGCGCCGGAGGTTTTTGGGTAAGCGATCACGGAGTAATTGAATGTGCATTCGCCGGTGATCAGGTGCGTCTTTAGAGCGAGGGGAAGCCGGCTTCGGCTCAATCCTGCCATGAGGGTTTCGAACTTATCGCTGCGAGGCGAAGATCCCATTGTGCCTCAGCGAGACACCGGGGAGTCCCCCTTCTGCCTCGGATATCCCGGTAGGGCACCTTCCGTCACAGAGCCGCTTCAGCCAATTGGATAAGGAGGTATCTCGTCGATGAATCGGGAGTCGGTGTTGAGTGCGTACGCCCGTCTTGCGCCTGTGTATGATTTTGCATTCGGAAGGAGTCTGGAAAGCGGTCGGCGGCTGGCTGTGTCTCTCGCGAACAAGGCCCCCGGGCGCGTGCTTGAACTGGGCGTGGGGACCGGCATTTCCTTGCAGGGCTACCGGTGTGATCACGAGGTGACCGGTATTGATATATCGGCGAATATGCTGGAAAAAGCCAGGGCGCGGGTCTCGGACTTAAAGCTCTCCCATGTGAAGGAACTCCTCCTCATGGACGCTGCGGAGCTGGCTTTTCCCGACAATTCCTTTGACATCGTGGTGGCCATGTATGTCATGACCGTCGTACCGAACCCTAAGAGGGTCCTTCGGGAAATTGAACGTGTTTGCGCCCCCGGGGGAAGGGTTCTCATCGTCAACCACTTTGCAAAGGAAAATGGTCTTCGGGGGAGAGTGGAGCGTCATCTCACGCCTTTCTCCAGTCTCCTGGGATGGAGGACGGACTTCCGCCTGGAAACGATTCTCACGCGCACTTCGCTGAATCTGATGGGTATTGAGCAAGTGGGGTTCTTCGGTCTGTTCACCCTGTTGCAGCTGTGCAAAGGAAGGTCAGGATGGAAACCCAAAAACCGGTCGCAGACGGATGGTACGGAAGATACAGACTGCTGGGACTGATACCCCCACGAGCCTTGAAGCACTCGATCCCGCCTTCCACCCGAGGTCCATCGCCGTTGTAGGCACCTCGGGCAAGCCGTTTTCCCTCGGTTTCAACTTTTTCCAGCATCTGGTCGCTTACGGATTTGAGGGACCTGTGTATCCGGTCACGCCCAACTGGAAAGAAATCGCAGGACTCAAAACCTACCCGGCTTTAAAGAACATCCCGGGTCCGGTGAGCCTTGTCATCTGTGGTCCGGCGGCGGCCAGGGTGCCCTCACAAAGAGGACGGACGTGTTATTTCCGAGGCGATCTGCGGACTTTCGGGAGACGGGTTTTCTGGAAATGGAGCCGCTTTAAAATGGGGTGGAAAGCAAGATAGAGGGCCAGGCATAAAGGTGGACCCACCACAACCCAGGCAAGCGTAGCGTGCACCATGGTTTCTCCGAGGGATTGAATAGCCGACCAGGTGCCGGCCTTGAAGAAATCGAACGACCGCAAGGCGGATAAACCCGCAGGCTGGGCTCCCATAAGGGAGTCTCCCAGGCGGATAAAGGGAAAGAGCATTAGGACTTGAAGCGGATAGACCATGTAATTGGTGATTTGGATGGCGGGAAGATTCAAGCGGAAGACAAGGGCGGCAATTGTGCAAAGGATCGTGGTGGAGCCCATTATGGGAAATATGCCGATCACCGCCCCGAAGGCCATACTCATGGCAATTTTTTCCGGGGTAATTCCCTGCTTCAATAAGCGCAAGGGGGATTTCAAGATTGTTGTCCGAAGGGAACCCGTCTCCATCTTTCCTTCGCCCGTTTGGTTGAGTTGTTCTCCAGGCAGTGGCGCAATTTATGCTTTTGGGGGCATCGCGACGATACCCTAAAAGGCAGAAACGGCTCGAGGCTGCCGTGCACCGGACTGTATTGCCCTCATGAGATGAATCACTAATTTTTTTTCGGCCGCTTGGGAGGAGTTCTTGAGCCTGGATGATTCACGAAAAGCAATGCAAAAAATGAAAGGGGCATGCGGTGCGGAAGACTGCGGAAAAGGGCCATTTCTGGATGGAAACTAGCTGGTGTCCATCCATAAACTCCCCTCCCTTGTCGAAGATCCCGCCTCTTTTGGCGGGGGTGGGAGGGGCTGGGGGAGGGGGTAGTCTGAAGAATGCTATCTGAATATTTTCAAAGGCTTATCACCCCCACCCCCGTATCGAGTACGGGGCCCCGCCCCGTTCCGGGTCGGGACGGGGCAGGCTCTAACCCTCCCCCGTCAAGGGGGAGGGAATTTAAGACATTTCCGGATGGGCACTAGCTGGCCGCCCCTTGCGAAACCATATGAACGACCCGTTGCGGGAAAGGAATTTCAATCCCGTTTGCATCGAAAGATTCCTTGATTTTACGGGTGAGCTCAAATCTCACCTGCCAGTAATCCGCCTTGTTCACCCACGGACGCACCACGAAATTGACGCTGGAATCCGCGAGCTCGGAAACGGCAATCTGAGGGGCCGGGTCGGACAAGATCCTGCTGTCCTCTTTTACCAGGTTGTTTATGATGTCATAGGCTTTCTGAATGTCCGATGCGTAACCAATCCCGATCACAAGATCGATCCGCCTGGTGTCGAAGGCCGAGTAGTTCTTGATGGTATCTCCAAAGAGCTTGCTGTTGGGTACCATGATTTTCACGTTATCGGGGGTCGCCAGGATCGTTGTGAATAGGTCGATTTCCTTCACCGTTCCGGCCACACCGGCCCCTTCGATGTACTCTCCCACCCTGAAAGGTCGGAGTACCAGGATAAGGACGCCCGCGGCAAAATTGGCCAACGAGCCCTGCAAGGCAAAGCCGACGGCGAAACCGGCTGCTCCCAGAATCGCCACAAAAGATGCGGTCTGGATGCCGAATTTGGCTAGAGCGGCGAGCACTGCGAAGGTCAGAATCAAGACATAGGTCAGCCCTCCGACGAAGCCCACGATTGCAGGATCCGTCTTGGTTTTCTCCAGAATTCTTCTTACGCCCTTCCGGCCGATTCCCGCTGCAATACGGCCCAGAATAAGAATGACGATGGCGCCGATAATCTTTAGCCCGTAAGTGGTTATAAAAACCGTCAGTTGATCAACCGCCGCGTTCATGATTTTCTCCTTTCCTTTATCGCCGGTCAGCGAGTCGGTTAATATACCGGCTGTCCCTTGCCACTGGGTGAGGGGAGAGGGGCAACCTCTCTCCGTGGCTTCTCAAATCCCCGTGAGCCCGACACCCTCGCATTCCACAACAAAAGCGGAACAGGCAATCTTCCCCTCTTCCTCGAATTCAAGCTTGCGCTGACTGCCTCGTCCAATTCCGTCCCGCCCGCCTTCAATTCCCGGGATTTACCAAGTAGCACTATGGCCTTTTCGGAAGCCCCGCCGGGAGTTGTTGGGTTGGCACTTGAACCGCTCCTCCAAGCTTTTTTTGGATCTCGGCGTATTCGTTTTTAAGTTTATCGAGCATGTTCTTCAAATCGGTATTTTCACTGCTCAGACTCTTTACCTTTGCCTCGAGATCCTTTACCTGCTTCTCGGAAGCGGAAAGCTTCTCTTGTACTGCACTCGCCGTTTTCGCAACCGATTCTTTCAACTCGCCCTTGAGTTTCTCCTGCGCTTCCGTCAGTGATTTCTCCAGATCTCCAATTTTTGATCTGGCCTGAGACAATTCCGTCTTGGTCTTGTTCAGTTCCGTCACGGCCTTTTCAAGCTCCGATTTTACGCTGGTCAGTTCGGTGACGGCTTTTTCACGCTCTTCTTTGCTGTCGCCGCAGCCTATGAAAACGAGAACACTCACCGTTACAAGGATCGGCAGAAACCAATGTTGAAATCCTTTCATGGGGTCTCTCCTTTCATGAAAAGGGTAAACGTGTTTTGACTGCAACAATCCTATCGACCGAAATTCACCTTATTCTTTTCCTAGGATTACCTCAAGAAAATACGTAACCCCGGGAGTGGGGGATTTCGTCGGCTTTTGTCCCTGACCCGAACGTCTCTCGAAAGATCCTTCAAAAAAACCGTACGCTGGGGAGCATATTTGGAATACTGCCTACGTCATTACAGGAATTCGCTTCTCAGGCGGAAGCTATCGACCTCTGGGAGCACTGTGCTCAGGAAATCTCCGAAGACTTGAAGAGGGTCTGCAAGTTATACCGCCGGCGCCTGCATCATAGGGGCAACAAAAGGCAGGAAGAAGCCAAGCGCCCGCAAGCCCTAAGGAGGAGATCCCGACAGTTCCCGGGCAATGTAAAGGCACTCTGCGAGACCGATTTTGCCGTTTCCATCCACATCCGCGCCCGGATTTACCCGGCCGGCCTGTTGACCGGACAGAACGCCGAGACCCAGAATCAGGTCTCCCAGGTCAACGAACCCGTTGCCTCCAATGTCTCCAGGGACTGCGCTTTCGGGTTCTTTTGTCGCGTTCATATAAACCAGGCCCCAGTTGAGGGAATTGACCAGGTCTTTCGAGTTGATATAGACGGGGGGATCATCCAGCCAGGTTTGGTCGACGGTGCCTGTCTCGTAAAGCTTCGCCGCCCCATCCAGATACCGCCGCTCTCCCGAGTACTTGAACGCATAGGTCAGCGCATCGGCCATGGTGAGCATCCAGTTGTTCACTTCCAGATAGGTCTCGTAGGGGGTATCCATGAACCAGATGCTGTCCACCGTGGCAAACTTTCCCGGTCTTTCGGGAACCTCCCGCATCATGTGTTGCAGGATGAAATCCCCGAAAGCGGCGAGAGCACCGGCCACTCCAAATGGATCGGTCAGGCCGTATTCCTGGCAGAAATCCAGGTAAAGGCCGAGTGTCCAAAACACCTGGGCGAACTGGAATCCGCTGATTCGTTCATCCTGGGTGGGCTCAGGGACTCGATAGGAGAGAGGATCCGTCACCCATCCTTTGTTCGACAGGTCGGCTGTTTTCTCCACGATGGCGTTCAGATTGTTCAGCCAGCGGGAATCCCCCGTCTGGCGGTAGCCTTCCATGTGGGCGAAGATCAGGTTGGCCCTTTCCCGGTAGGGAATCGGGTGGTCGAAGTTGCTGAACCGGGCGATGTTCTCCATGGCCTGGAGTCCTTCCAGTGCCACATCCAGAAATCGGTTCTCGCCTGTGAGATGATAGGCGAGCAGAAGCTCCGGAACGCCGAAGAAGAGATCCACGGAAGGGGAATTGTAGTTCCGGTTCGGGTTCAGGCACCCGGGCTCATCGTGCTGGCTGTGCCCGAAGTAGGCCCCGTGTACCCAGTGAGCGATGCCGGTGTCCGGTATGTGCAAGTAGTCAATGTCGGCCAGATGCCATGCGGAAGGAATCGCCAGGTCCATCCAGCGGTGGTCGGCGGAACGGCAGAACTGAACGAGCATGCCGCGGAGATACCAGTATTTCAGGTTCATCTGTCCGGCATGATTCGGTCCGAACGGCTCGTAATCGAGCGGGATATCTCCATAGTCCTGCCAGCCGTAAAAGTTGTAGCGCTCGATGGTTTCGAGCAGGGTGGAATTCCCGAAGCTTGGGTCATGGACATTTGGGTCAAAATCCGGGTTGGGTTCAAAAGCCACGCGAACGTAGCGTTCGTAGAGCGGCCAGGTCATCGAATCCGCAGCCGGAATCTCGCCCAGGGCGCCGCTTTTCACGTACCAGGAGGCGGGGGCGATGCCGAAAAGAGGCTGGTTGAAAGCTTTTGCCAGCCTCTCCGCCTCGCCGGCGCTGATCGAGCCCCACCCGAAATGGCAGAGCATGCGATGGGTTTTCTCTTCCCCCACCCGGAAGTTGTGCCTGAACCGGGAACCATTGGGGAAAAGATCCACGGCCAGCTTCCCGTCGGTCTCCGCTTCAATGGCCTTGGGAAAGTTCTGCCAGAAGTCCTTTACGGCCAGGACCACGCGGGGTCCTGAAGGACGAAAAGCGGCCATCCATCCGAGGGCCTGATCGCCTGTTTGGGTGATGTCGGGTCCCGTGATTTCGAAACCCCGCGCGGTGCAGTAAGCCTGAAGCCGGGGCGTTCTCAATTCATTGGGACCCTCGGGTGTTCCCCATCCCACTTCCCCCACGTACGCATCCCAGAAATCGGTCCCGCTGGAATCCTGGTACAGTCGGACGCCGGATGCCGGGGAAGTCACATCGGCTCCCTGTTCGGCGAGAAGACGCAGATCGCCGCCTCCACTCTGGAGCTGGAAGCCAAGTTTCAGGTTTCCGATGTATACGCTGTTGACCGATCCCTGATCGTGAACATTGATTGGCTGCCCATCCACTCCCTCCAGGACCGGATGGTTGTTTTCCACGGTGAAATCCACTCGAACCTCCGGCATCCCGGCAAAGAAATGGAGTCGCGCCGTGTAGTCGAGCACCGGGTTGGAGACCTGATTCAGAATGCTTCCCGTGACTTTGACCACAGCGTAAAGGGGACCGTTCCTTTCCAGAGTGGCGGTTGTTAAGCGGGCCACGGTATTGGGTGTTCCGCCCGGGACAATACTCAAATCACCTGCCGGGGAATAGTGGATGGCCTCCGTGGCCGTGAGGGACTGGAGGAGGTTCTGCCCGCCCATGGTCACCTGATTGAAGAGATTGAAACTCCCGTTCCTATTGATTTCGAATTGGGCGGCACCGGTATTCACAACGAGCTTCCCCGAGGTGGATTGGTCGATTCCTATTTGGGTTGCGGGAGACGGGCCCGGCCCGCCACGGTCCAGTTGCCATGTTTTCGCTCCGTTGGCGGGAAGGGAGCAAAAAAAGCCGATCAGAATCCACTTGAGCGGTGCCGAAGAATCTCCGGCATGAGCGCCCCATCGGGCGAGGGCTTCGAACTGGGCCGGGACAGGGGTGCCGCTCTCCTCCCTCAGTCTCAAACTGGAAGGTTCCGTCACGTTCCATTGACGGGGAAGCGGCAGTCCGAAACTCACATACTCCCCAACCCTTTCGATTCCTGCCGTTTCCTGAACAGTCAGCACCACGGAATCGGGGATGCCGCCGTCTGCCGCAGGGGTGACGAAGGTCCTGTCATCCCCGTCGCTTCTGCCGGCGCTGTTCTCGGCCACGATCCGGTAGTGGTAGGCGGTATTGGCATTGAGCCCTGAGAGGGTCCCTTGAACCTGGACGTCGCTCGTGCCAGAGCCTGCTTCGGCCGTGGTGGTGGTGTATCCGTAAGCTGTGCTCGCCCCGTACTCGAAGTAGTAAATCGTATCGCCACCGTTGGGATTGATGGTGCCCGCCACGGTGGCGGATCCGGAAGTGACGGAGGCGGCCGAACCCGTGGTAACCGTCGGGGCGGTTACCACGGGTTCACCGCTGCCTTTCCATCGATGGTAGAAGACGTTGAGGAGGGGGACGAACTCCGCCGTTGCCTTCTGGTTTCCCGCGGAAGTGGGGTGGCTGTCGTACAGGTCCGAAGGGTAGGCCGCCGTGTTGTTCTTTACGGTCTTGAGATGCTGTACGGCGCTGTTCCACCACCGGTGGTGGTTGCCCGTTTCCTGCCCCGCGTCATTGATCGAGGCGTTGCCCCCGTTGCTGGTGAGGACGTTGAAGAAGTCGAAGACAGCCACATTGTGGTGGGGGTAGCCCTGGAGCCAGTCATGGACGAGCCAGTCGTTCAATGCGCGGGCGTTGGCCGCACTGCTTTCGTTCGTTTCCTGCGACGAAAGGGGCGGTGCGGTCACAACGATGAAGAGCTTGTCCTGGCGCGTGGCAAAATACTCCAGGATGTCGTTGTAAATCCCTTTGGCGTTTCCCACGGTGTGATACTCGGACCCGGAGCCCTGGCCGCGGAGGGGATTTTCGCCCGTTGTGGGAGGATCATCCGGGTTCCCCCCGAGGAAGGAGTTGGGAAAGCAGGACTTGAACATAATGATTTGGTTTTCCCCGCCCGGATCCGAGGTCATTCCAGAGTAATCGGAGTTTCTCCCGCTCTCCGGGTAGAGGGCGCTGAGAATGGTGCCGCTCTCAGGACCCCGGAACCAGTTCCACCAGTGGCCGATGTCGGTCTGGTCGCCGGTGCCGTCGGGCCCCCACCCGTAGTTGGTGTCGCTCACGAAAAGGTTGTTGTCCCGAAGGGCGATCCCCAAACCCCCGTTGCCGTCGACAAGCCAGTTTTCCCCGCAGGAGTGGTGAATAAAGATGAGTTTCACAGGGGAACCTGGCGGATCGGGGTTGTCGGCCCCCGGGGAAAAACCTGGAGTCCCGATCACAAGGAGCATGAGAAACACCAAGGCCCTTAAAAGACCATTCCCGCGCATTCTTTTCTCCTTTCAGAATTTGATTTGAATGGTTGGCGAAAAGATTCTTGGAGACCCATGTTGGAAAGATCGATCCATGGTCCCATTCGCTTGAGTGAATAGGAAATGGAAAACAATAGTTTATCATAGATTGCCTGCGCCAAAAAGGAATTTATGCCTGCGGGGCTCGGATGGTCCGCCCTGCTGAAAGCTCACTGCCGATGGAACGGTAAGGACTCCCCTCTGAAGTTGACCGTGGCGATTCAAGGGTTCTTTTTGCCCGCTTGGATCAGCGCCGCGGGTCGCTGTTGACCGTTAGGTCGAAAACATGTAGGGTTCGTACATGACTCCTCGGGTATCTTTTCAATTTCTCGCACCTGTGGGGACCGCTTTTTTTTTGTTCCTGGCGGCAACGGCCACGGATTGGAGTGATTGCCTCGCTTCTGAAGAGATCCCGGTTTACACGCACAAGATCGTGAATGTGTATCCCCACGACCCGGATGCGTTCACCCAAGGGTTGGTCTTCGAAAAAGGCTTCCTCTACGAAGGGACTGGACTCACGGGGAGATCCTCCTTGCGGAAAGTGGCTCTCGAAAGCGGCAAGGTGATGAAGCTCCGGAAGCTTCCGGTTCCATTCTTCGGGGAAGGTGTAACCATTTACCAGAACAAGGTCTTTCAGTTGACGTGGCGGTCCGGGATAGGCTTCATTTACCACAAGGAAAGCTTCGAACTTCTCGGGGAATTTCGCTATGATGGAGAGGGCTGGGGGCTCACCCATGACGGGAAGCGTCTGATCATGAGCGACGGCACCTCCACCTTGTATTTGATGGAACCCAAATCTTTCAGGGAAATCGGGCGACTGGAAGTTCGACAAAAGGATCAGCCCGTAAACGGACTCAATGAACTGGAATGGGTTCAACATGAGATCTATGCCAATGTGTGGCAGACGGAGCGGATCGCCAGGATCGACCCGGTAACGGGCCGGGTCACGGGATGGCTCGATCTCACAGGGATTCTAAGCCCCCTTTACCGGCGAGACCGGGTGGATGTATTGAACGGCATCGCCTATGACCCGGGGGAGAGGAGGCTTTTTGTGACCGGAAAACTGTGGCCCAAGGTATTTGAAATCCAGGCGGTGCTCGTTCATCCATGACGCTTGGAGCCGGAAACTTCGGTTCATCCGATGACCACAATGCCCAGGTATCCGTCCACGGTGAGGCGGTCTTCCGTGTGAATGAGAGAAGTGGCGTCCGGAACGCCCGTGACGCAGGGAAGGCCGTATTCCCTGGCAATGATGGCCCCGTGAATCAGCATTCCGCCCCGACGTTCCACGATACCGGCACAGAGGGGCACAACGAAGGTCATGTTGGGGTCCAGGGCATCGCAAACCAGAATCTCTCCGGCCTTGAACTCCGAAAGATCCGAGCCGTGAAGAATCACGCGCGCGGTCCCTTGTGAAATCCCGGGCCCGGCAGGCTGTCCTATGAGTTGTCTGGGCTTGACCGAAAAATCGGCTTTCTTCTCTTCATCAACTTCAAGTCCTTGAGGGGAATGTGCCGGATCGACGAGCGCCGCGATCACTTCCTCGATCTCCGAAAGGTCGGTTCGGATTCTGTTTCGGGCCTGGAGACGTCTCTTCCCCTCGTCCAGGGCGGCAAGGAGTTGCCCTTCGATTCTACCGAGGTGGATGTTGTCGTCATCTCTCAGGCGATAGCTGGTTCTTGCCAATTCCAGTTGTTCGGCGGCCTGGATCCTATTCTCTCCATCAAAGTGAGCGAGGAATTCTGCCTCCATGGCTTGGAGATCCTTCGCCTTGGGCACGGCGGCGGTGGGTGGACGGCCGGCCATCTCCAGGACAATTCGATGGAGTGCCTCCTCGTCCTTCAGACAATGGGCCTTTCCACAGGTTTGGTCTCCGAACTCCCGGTTGAAAGCTTCCACTTTTGCCGCAAACTCCCCATACGGGCTAAGGTCCGCTTTTTCTTGCACGGCCTGGCGGAGTCCGGCGTTTTCGCGCAGTAACCCGGCCAGCTCCTCGATCTTCATGTTGCGCCGCACACTCACCATGCCCGTGCCGGAAAGAAGGTCCATGAATTCATAGGGATCTTCGGGACGAAGGACATCGTTATAAAGCTGGCCGAACAATCGGGCCCCATGGGCGAAGGGAATGAATTCGCTCCAGTAAATCCCGACCCACTGATCAAAAATGGCCTTCCTTTTTTCCATCTCTTGGGCCAGTTCCCGGTCCGAAAGTCGACTCAGGTCATTGGAGGCGAGACTTGCTGCCTCTTCGATCATGGCGGGGATCCATTGGGACTCAATTTTCCTTCGAAGCGCCTTCAGGTTCTCGAAGCTTCTCCGCAGGCTAAGATACCAGGGGCGCTTGTCTTCTTCCTCGGATCCTGAACGGGTGGTGATGGGACGGGATTGGAGCATGTAAAGCTCTTCTTGCCGGAAGGTCCATTCCACATCCTGCGGGGTAGCGAAGAGATGTTCCGCATGGCGGGCCAGTTCGTACACACGCCCCACTTCTTGATCCGTTATGGGAGGACGCCCGGATTTTTCTAAAGGGAGGGGCTCGGTCCTGACTCCTCCATGAGCGGGGACCACCCACTGATCACGTTGAGGAGCAAGGTGGCGGAGGATCCGTCCGCTCTCCCTTTGCAGAATCCACCTGTCCGGCTCCACCGTCCCATCCACGAGGCCCTGGTTCAATCCATGGACAGCCTCGATCACCGCCTGGGTTTCATCAGCGGGGTTTTGGCTGAAAATGACACCGGAGCGTTCTCCGGCGACAATTTCCTGCACCAGGACGGCCATGGTGCTCGTCTGAACATCGAGACCGAGTTCCCGGCGGTACAACAGCGCGGCATCCGACCAAAGGGAGGCCCACACTTTCAATATGTGCTCCAGGACGGCATCCGTTCCTCGGATATTCACATAGGACTCGTGAAGCCCCGCAAAGGAGGCTCTTGCTGAATCCTCACCGGGCGCCGAAGACCTCACAACCAGGGTGCGGTCCCCGAACCGGGCCTCCAGAAATTGGACAAGGGAAGCGCGCAGGCCGGCCGGCAAGGGTGTGGTGAGAAACATGTTGCGGATGCGCAGAGAAGCATCCCACATCTCCTCCCACCTCATCTCCTCGAAGGGCTTGCGGTTGAGTTCCAGCAAGATTCGCTCGCCAAGCCCCGTTGACTTCACATATTCCCGGTAGACCTCAACGGTGATGCAGGCGGCATCGGGCACTTTGAATCCGCTGGCTAAAAGCTTGGCCAGGGCAAATGCCTTTCCGCCCACCAGGTCTCGGTCCTCCTCTAGAAGTTTTGGCAAGGGAATGATCCGTTTCATGGCGTCACATGGATTTCCACGACCTTCTGAAATCTCCGGACCAGGTAGTAGGTATCCACCTTGATCCTGAGCAAAGCGCACGTGGGGGAATGGAGGAAGTCCTTCAGATGGGGATGTTTTTCAAGATAGATTTCTCGAAGGACCTCCCTTACGGGATCGTGGACTTCTTCAGCGGTACCGGTTGCCGTCGCCGCCATCGCGGAGCGGATATCCGAGTCCTGATTGGTCCTGGTGTCCACAAGCATGGCCACCCGGGAGTCGGCCGTGAGGTTGGAAAACTTGCGGGTGGCACGCGTTGTCGCAAACACCAGGTGTTTCAGGTCGGGAGTCGCGGCGAAGGCCACCAGGCTTGCGTAAGGCTGACCTTGGTTGTGGGTTGCCAGCACGGCCAGTTTCTGCGATTCAAAAAGTTGCTTCAGAAGGAGCTTCAACTCCTCCGCCTCTGCCATGGCTAGCACCCTCGTTTCTTTTTCAGGGCGTTGTGGAGAAGTGGATCCATGATGGAGAGAGAAGTTAATCGGCCACTTTGATGTCACCCGCGTACCGGCCAACGGTGGCATCATCGACGCAATTTTCCAGCTCTTCCTCGGACACATCCTTCGGATCCATCAGGGCTTCCAGGGGGCACAAAAACTCGTTGCTTGCTCGGTCCGTCACGCGAACATAGAGTTTTCCGCGATCCTTTTCCGACATTCCGTAACTCCTTTCATCCGTCGTTCGTTTATGAGTTCTCCGAAGAGAAATATACTCCCTTCCACGTTCGCAATTTAAACCCTCCAGGCGAGAAGTCAAAAAAATTTTTTTGGCGTTCCAGGAACCCTTTGTCCATAATTGGAAAGTGGGTTAAAATCCCCATGAATGCGTTCGCCGAAACGGGCTTGACGAAGCCGGCACGGATGTCCATGTTGGGGAAGAGGTCCGGCAGCGACTCCTGCTTCAAGTAAATCGGAGAGCTTATCCCGGACCGGTGAGCTTCTGAGGCTGGAATCACACGGGAGAAATGATGAAAGGAATCACCGCCTGCACACTCGATTGCCCGGATGCCTGCTCGCTTTTGTGCTATGAGGATGGGCGAGGCGTTTTTCATCTCAGGGGCAATCCCGACCACCCGGTGACTTCGGGCTTCACCTGCGGGAAGATCAAGAATTTCCATGAGCGCCTTCGAAGCCCGGACCGGCTCACCACGCCCCGGCTGCGGGAAGGAGAAAAATGGCGATCCGTGGACTGGGAGACCGCTCTCGCCCTTTGTGCAGGGAAAATTCAGGCACTGCGCCGGGAGCCTGCATCGATCCTTCACATCCACGGGGAGGGTGCGAAGGGGGTGCTGAAACAGGCCGGCAAGCTTCTTTTTGCCTCCCTCGGTGCGAGCCGTGTGCGGGGTTCCCTGTGTGATGCGGCGGGGTACGTGGCTTCCGTTCAGGATTTCGGCTCCCGGGATAACCATGATATCCGGGATCTGCTCAATGCCCAGAGGATTGTGAACTGGGGAAAGGACCTCTCTCGAAGTTCCGTTCATACGGCGGCCATGGTGAAGCAGGCTCGGAAACATGGAACGGCTGTGCTCAGCATCTCTCCAGGCGGTGATGGGAACGCCCCCTTTTCGGACGAATGGGTTCGCATCCGTCCGGGCACCGACCGTTTCCTGGCGGCAGCGGTCATCCGGCTTTTGCTACAGCGGGGAATGATGCGGGAGGAGATTCTTTCCCGCACGGCCAATTGGGATCGGTTTCGGAGTTTGATCGCGGAAAAATCCGTGGAGGAGCTCCTCGGCGCATGCGACGTGGAGGGGAAAGAATTTGAAAGGGTTTTCGCCTTTTACGCCGGGCAGGAATCCGTGGCCACACTGATTGGTGCCGGCGTTCAAAGGTATCGATACGGCGGGGAGAACGTCCGCTTTATCAACGCCCTTGCCCTGCTCTCGGGAAATATCGGCCGCTCCGGAGGGGGAAGCTATTTCCATCTGCACTCTCTCAGAAATGTGAACCTGGACTGGACAAAAGATCCCGAGAGGAAAACCCGAAGGGCATTCCACATGCCGACCATCGGCCTGGACATCCTGGAGGCGAAAGATCCACCTCTCCGAATGATCTGGGTGAACGGCTCCAACGTGATCAACCAGGCCCCCGACAGCCGTGAGGTGGCTCGCGCGTTCCAGAGCGTCGAGTTCAAGGTGGTGGTGGACGCATTCATGACGGATACGGCCGAGAGGGCGGATCTCGTTCTCCCTTGCACTTTGATGCTGGAGCAGGAAGACATCGTGGCTTCCTATCTCCATGACTACGTGCACTACGTAAAGCCGGTTTTGGAGCCTCCAAAGGAAGCGAGGAGCGATTTCTGGATTTTCTCGGAACTGGCAAAACGCCTGGACCCGCCCGTGGATTTTCCGGATGCGGAAACCTGCCTGCGGGCATCCCTCGAGTCTCCTCACCTGGAGGTGTCCCTGGAAGAACTCCGGGAGAAGAGCTACGTCAGGGCGTTGCGTCCAAGGATCGCCTATGGGGGAATGCGCTTCGATCATAAAGACGGCAGGTATCGGTTTCCCGAAAGCCTCCACGACGAGGGGCCGGTTTCCGATGAGTATCCCCTGAGGCTCCTGACCCTGATTCGAAAGGACGCGATTCACTCCCAGATTTTACCTGAAAAACAGGTTCCCCCCGCGGCCTGGGTCGCTCCTGAAAATCCATTTTTGAAGCATCTGGACCTGGAAAGGGAGGTTTTCCTCGCTTCTCCTCTGGGACGTCTCAGGGTAACGTTGAAGTTCTTGCCTGGCCTCCATCCTGCCTCCGTTCTCTATCGTCGGGGGGACTGGATGAAGCTGGGAGGCGGCGCAAACCAGCTGATCGCGGCAGGACTGACAGACGTGGGCGACGGTGCCCCCTTTTACGAGCAGTACGTTCGGTTAGAAAATGGTTGAAGGTGGACACGGAGGTAAGAAAGAAAATGATCTCATCGTCGGAAGTTCCTTCAGAAATCGTTTCCTTCTCCAGGCAATGCTCGGAGGGGCTTTCCGGTCTCTCTGACAATCCCTCCAGAATTGCCTTTGTGCAAAGTATTTTTCCACACCTTTTAAGCAGACCGCTTTTGGAAAAACTCCTCAAGAACCTCGTGGAAGGCGCCGCCTATCCGGACTCCCGTTACGGGACCATGTTCGATACGGAATTGATTTTATATACAGACCCTGCTCGGCGTTTTTCCCTGAGAATGTTTCTCTGGGGTCCCGGCCAGTATGATCCCGTTCACGACCACAATTCATGGGGCGTGATCGGTCCCGTAAGCGGAAAACTGGAGGTGGTCAAATACCGCAGGCTGGACGACGGCTCACGGGAAGGATTTGCCCTGCTGGAGGAATGCGAAAGAGGCATTATCGATCCGGGACAGACCTACTTCGCACTGCCGCTGGATGAATGTATCCATAAAACGGGAAACCCGACCGGGGAGACCATGGTGCAACTGAGTCTTTATGGAGAGAAACAGACCGGCAGAGACTACGTCAACGGATTCGACCCGGCGAACAACCGGGTTTACCGGATCGTGTCGCCCAGGGTGAAAAAGAGGACCCTGGCGGAGCAGGCCCTGCTATCTCTGGAGAAAGAGAGATCGCCTGGATGATGCACGAGCTATCCATAGGGATGGGGGTCGTGGTTGGAAGCCACGCCCACCGGGTCGTCTGAAGGGTCATTCCGGGCTTGACCCGGAATCCAGTTTGTGTTCCGGCTTCCTGCTTCCGCCTTCGCGACGCGGCATAGGGCCGCTTCGGCGCGACCACGGTTCGCATAAATAACGGGGTCTGTTGCCGTGAATGACGGTCTCACCAAAACCAATCGATCAAGCCCCCTTCGAGGGGGCTTCCTGAGGCCTCCCGCTCTGCTGGAGAAGCCTCGCTAGATACGGCAAGCCTCCGGGCAAAAGTCCCTATTCCAGAAGATTGAAAGGCTTGGCATAGCCGGTCAGTTCCACGTAGCCGACCCCATCAACGGGTTTTCCGGAGATCTTCCCGATCGCCGAAACGCTTCCCTCCCAGTACGCCACCTGCGTGGTCAATTCCTGATCTGAAAGATTCGGGGTGATGCGGAGGGTCAGCTCAAGAGGGAAAACCTCCACTTGCCATCGGGAGGGGTAGACCGCCCTGGTGTGCGGGCTCGTCCACCGATCCAGGATATCCACCTTGAAATCCCTTTGGCTCAGATGCAGGGTTTTTCCGGAAGCATGCACGAATGTGCCGCTGGATGCAGGGCTATACCCGCCCTGCGCTTGCCTCAAAAGATAGATCATCAATTCCGACCGGTCCTTCAGTTGGATGCTGAACCAGTCCCAACCCGTGAGATCATTTTCCAGAGGGGCGGAGCCATATTCATGGTCCATCCAGGTCGTGCCGGTGACCGGGACCGATTTGTCTTTGAACCCTATGGTCCCTGAAGCGTCGAGACGCGTGAAAGAGTAATAGCAAGTGGCGCTTTCAGGGTGTTTTCCCTTGAGGCTGTAGCCGTTTACTCCATGGGCCACGGGGGGCTTGAGGGGTTCGAGGGAGAGATCCAGGGTGAAATGATCCGTGCTTGCCTTCAGATTGTGCAGTTGGGGGCCGAGAAGCGCGGACCAGTTGGCCACAAAGACACGAATGGCATCTTCCTTCTGTTCCGCACCGGCAAGCCCAGCCGCACCTCGTGCCACCCGATCGGTATGATAGAAACGGCCGCCTTTCAGGTCCGAGAGGGCCGCATGGGCCCAGAAAATACTCCGGGTGCGCCAGGAGGAAGGGTGTTCAGGCCAATCCCCCTTGGCATCGGCCGGACTGATCTGAGTTCGAAAAAAGGTGAGCTGAAAACCAAGGCGCTCGGTGGATCTGCCCTGAAGATTCCCGGTGTAATACCACCACTCGATGCGATAGCCCGGATGCGCTCCATGGTCCCGTGGAAACGTGAGACCGCATGGGCCGGCGACGCTCAAATACTCTTCTTTCGGGGAGACTTTCCAATTTTTCTTGTCCGGGATCCTTTCCCCCCCCGCCAGAGAAAATGCCGGGCTCAGCGAGGAAAGCAAAATGATTGCACAGAAGAGCCTGGAGAAAGGGCGTTCCATATCAGGTCTCCTTAAGGATCAGCGCCGGGGAGGATCTCACCGCCAGGCGCGTTGCCGGCAGCGCCGCCACCAGAGCCGTGGCCAGAATCAGCGGCAAGGAAGTCAAAAGAGAGTTCCAGTCTGCGTGGAAGAGAAAGGTCCAGCCAAAGGATTGAAGGTTGATAACGGAGATGAGCAGATGAGACAGAACCAGGCCGCAGAGGAATCCGAGCCCTTCGCCTGAGGCAACCATGAAAACCGCTTCCCAGAAAATCATGGATCGCAGTTGCCCCGAGCTGGCGCCCACGGCAGCCAGGGTGTTCAATTGACGGAGACGTTGCAGGACCGATACGGTGAGGGTGGTGGTGATTCCCAAGCCTGCCACGAACAACGCAATAAGGAGAAGGACCGTGGTCACGGCGAAGGTCTCGTCGAAAATCCTCAAGACTTCGCGGCGTAGTTCCACACCCGAGATCATTTCCAGGGGGTGGCTTTTTGCGCAGCAGCGAAAAATTTCAACACGGAGCCGCGCTATGGCGGCCTTCAGATCCTGGTTTCGGTCCGTGAAAAAGAAACGAATTCCGCTCCACCGAAGATCACCCGTTCCCTGCTGGAAGGCGGCCAAATCCATGAAGACCACTCCTCCCCGAGTGCGGTAGTCCCTGCAAACCCCCAGGATGGGTGCCTCCAGTGTGCTCTCCCCCAACTGCACACGGTAAAGGTCCCCGGTACGGAGTCCTGTTTTGTTGGCGAAAACTTCCGAGACAAGCACTCCCCGGCCGGCGGTCAGTTGTGGGGAGATTTCAGCCAGGTTCCCGTCAAGAAGGATGAAGGTGGTGTAACGGAGCGTGAGGTCGAAGTCCATGGCTTCAAGCTCATAGGGGTGGTTTCCGAAACGCAGATAGAGACGTCGATAGGGGAGGAGCTCCACCGGTAAAGGCAGCTCGCGGATGGCGAGGATCGTCTCCTCGGGAAGGGCATCCCTGTATTCATTGAAGCCTGCCATCGCGGGCCGGATGAAAAGGTCTCCGGTTAGGGTTTGATCCACCCACAACTCGACGGTGTGCCTGAAACTGTTCACCATGATGACCAGGGAGACATAGAGGGCCATGGCAGTGATCAGGGCGCCCACAGAGATGGCTGTCCGTTTACCGGCATCCCTTACGTAGCGCGCGCCCAGAAAGGCCGGTTCCCCCATGGTGCGTCTGAGAAGTGGCGGCATATAGGTTCCTATCCACCTCAGGATCAGCGGTGCCAGGAGGGAGAATCCCAGCACGAGGATGAGAATCGCCACGTATCCGAAAAGCGGAAAGCCGGCCGGGCTCGGAAGTTGAGAAAGGGGAAGGGCCAGGGCGATCAGCACGATTGCCCCTACGGTCAAACGACGGCCGAAGCTGTTTTCCCCGGCGGGGGTGTTCTGCATGGTCATGGCTTCCTTCGGGGCGATGCGGGTGGTTTCTCTTGCGGGCCCGTATGCCGCCAGGAGACAAACCAGGTTCGTGACCAGCAGGGAGAGCAGAATTTCCCATGGATCCAGGTCCAATCCTTCCACGTGAACGCGCACGAAAAGGTTCGTGATGGTGTCGCTCACTCCTTTGACAAGATATCTCACCAGAAAAGAACCAATGGGGATGGCCAGGAGCCAGCCCAGCATTCCCAGTACCGCCCCCTCCGCCAGAACCAGGGAGAAAACGAGTCGGGACGAGCCGCCCAGAGAGCGAAGGACGGCCAGTTCTCGACGCCTGGAAGCCGCGTTGAAGGCCACCAGGCTGTAAACCAGGAACATGCCCACGAAAAGCGATACGAAGCTGAGCACAGACAGGTTGAACTGATAGGCACGGATCATGGTTTCGCCCGTTTCCCTGGTCTCGGAGGGCGGGTCCATGACAACCCCCGGAGGGAGAAGGGCTTTTATCCGGGCCATATCTTCCTTGCCGGCGTTGGGTTTGACTTTGAGGTCGATGCGATCCACCCACCCCTGCCGCCCGGTGAACTCCTGCATGGTGGAAATGTCCGTGATCGCCACCAGACCGCCGTCCACAAGGGCCAACCCCCGCGGCTCAAGAAGCCCCAGAACGCGGAAGGAATTCACCTGGTGGACATGGACAAGGCTTACGGATTTTCCCGCCGTGAATCCCTGCCTTTGAGCCAGGCGCGGGCTTGCCAGCAAGGTTCCGGGGATACGCAGCAGGTCAAGCCAGACCGCCGGCTTCTCGGAGGGAGACTCAATCTGCCAGGTGCGCAAGGGCCTGTCCAGAATGGGATCAAGGCCTATGAGCAGGAAAGGTTCCGCATCCTGGTGCGTGGTCCGGACGTAGGCGGTGAGCAGCGGAGAGGCCGTCTCAACGGCATCCTGCGAGAGCAGTTTTGAAACCAGCCCTTCGGAAACCCGTCCCCCCGGCCTGGTGACGACCCAATCCGCCTTGCTGGAGATCAGATCCATGCTCTGGGTGAAAGAATCCAGGGATGCATCCACCGCCAGCCGCACGCTGGTGAAGACCGCCGAACCGAGGCCGATACCGAAGAGCACGGCCAGGAGTCTCCAATAGTGGGTGCACAGTTGGCGGAGAATGAACCAGTTCAGTAAACGAAAAAACATGTCTTCATCCCCTGCGCACGGTTTTCTCGGTGATTTTCCCGTCTTTGAGGAAAACCTGCAAGGTGGCGTAAGGATCAGCGAGGGTGCTGTGGGTTGCAACCAGGATCGTGCAGCCGAAGCGGCGATTCAACTGCAGCAGCAATTCCATGACAATCTGCCCGTTCTTGCTGTCCAGGTTGCCCGTGGGTTCGTCCGCCAGGATAATGGAAGGTCGATTGATCAGGGCCCGAACGATAGCCGTCCGCTGCATTTCGCCTCCGGAGAGCTGCCCCGGATGGTGGTTCAAGCGGGAGTTGAGATCCACCCATTGCAGCAATTCCAGCGCATCATCTCTCACCCTCTCATAGGGACGGCCGGCGAGCAAGGCCGGAAGGCAAACGTTCTCCATCACGGTCAGTGTGGGAAGGAGATTGAAGGATTGAAAAATCATTCCCACCACCTCCCGCCGGTAGCGGTTCAGTTCGGCCGGTGACGCCTTCTGCAAATCCCTGCCGGCAACGCTCAGGCGCCCGCCGGTGGGCTGATCCAGACCCGCCAGAAGGGCCAGAAGCGTGCTTTTGCCGGAGCCGCTGTTTCCCTTGAGGACACCGATTTCTCCTGCATCGATCTCGAGATCAATGTCCTGGATTCCGATGACTTCCGTCGAACCCAAAGGGTAGATGCGGGTCAATTTCTGAGCCATAATAATCGCTCCATTCAAAGGCTGGGGCATTGGGATACTCCTATAAGGGCGGGTTGAAAATCCCGTTGATGTTTACGGGGCTTTACGCCTTCCCGAAACGACTTTATATCTAATTTCGGAAACCCCTCTTTGTAAAGGAGGATTTAAAGGGATCTCCGAGACTTTCCATAGAAGGCCCCTCAGTCCCCTTTCATTAAAGGGTGCGTGTTCAGCAAACGAGTTACGGGTAAAGAGCAGTGTGTTAAAGGAGGAAGCAAATCATCTCCCCCTGCCCCCATTTCCTGGATTTCCACTCTGCTCTTTCTCCTTCCACTTTTCGGATAAAATCCTTGCATCCGGGGGAAGCTACCCTTAAAATGGCTTTTGCCCAAGATGAGGTGTGAGAAGGATTTTTACCTCACCTGAAGGAGGTTTTGTGATGACCGAGTTGATCGTGTGGAAGAAGCAGGAGATGGATAAACTGCGAAGGGACATGGACCGCCTCTTTGAGCAGTGCTGGTCCGACCTGGGCTCGAGAATGTTGTCCCTCGACTTCGAGGCAATGCCCACCGTGGAACTCTCCGAAACAGAAGAAACCCTGAGAGCCGTCGCGGATCTTCCCGGGGTGGATCCAAAGCACCTCGATGTCTCCGTTTCCGGGGAAGCCCTCATGATCAAGGGCGAAAGGAGACAGGAGTCGGTGGAAAAGGGGGAAGGATTCCACAGCGTCAGGCGGGACTTTGGATCCTTTAGCCGCACCGTCCGGCTGCCTTGTAAAGTGGATGTGGAGCGGATTAAAGCGACCTATAGAAAGGGCCGGTTGGAGATCGTGATGCCCAAGCTTGGCGTGGAGAAGGCGCGTGGTATCCAGATCGAAGTGGAGTGAGGACAGAGGATTGGAAGGACTGTCGGTGAAAGACACTGAGGCCGGCAGGCGGAGGCAACTGCTGGTAGAGGCGAAGGAGGTTAGAGATGCCTGAAAATGCGTCCCATCCGGAGGTTCCCGTAGAAAAGCTGAGATGGCGGCTCGACCCCGCAACCTTGTCTTTTGAGAACACAAACGACCTCGAGCCCCTGAAGGAGATCGTGGGACAGAAAAGAGGCGTGGAGGCTTTTCGATTCGGCATTGGAATGAAGAAACAGGGCTACAACGTTTTCGTCACCGGAATGGCCGCGAGCGGCAGGATGGCAACCGTACGGAAATTGCTCGAGGAACTTTCCGACAAGGATATGGTCCCGGAAGACCTTTGTTACGTAAATAATTTCAAGAACCAGGAGGCGCCTATCCTGCTCAGGCTCCAGGGAGGGACCGGGAGTGCTTTCAAAAAGGATGTTCATAGCCTGGTGGAGACCTTGAAGAAGCAGATTCCGCAGCTTTTTGAGAGCCAGGAGTATATCAATGTAAAAAAACAGATCATGGAGGCCTATGAGAACAAGGGAAAGAGCTTCTTCAAGGGCCTGGATCAAAAGGTCAAAGAACAGGGATTTGCTCTCGTGGACATCCAGGTAGGTCCCGTCAAGAGACCTGAAGTGATGCCTCTGGTGGATGGCAACCCTGTGCCCATCGACCAACTCGAGGCGATGGTTGAAAAGGGCAGGTTCCCGAAAGAAGAGTTCGAGGAGCTCAAGGAGAAACAGTCCAAGCTGAGAGAGGAGATCGACCAGATTTTCCTTGACCTGAGGGACCTTCAAAAGGAAGTCCAGGAAAAAGTGGAGAAAATGGACCGGGTCATGTTTATGGAAAAGGCATCGACCCTGGCGGCACCCGTTGCGGAGAAATATCCTCTGGAGCAGGTCCGCAAATTCTTCGACGCCATGCTCGAAGACATGGCCGATAATCTTCAGGTTTTCAGGCCTCAGCAACTCCAGCCCCAGATTCCCGGATTGTCTCCTTTGCTCCCGGAGATCGACTACTTTCAACCCTATCAGGTGAATCTGCTCGTGGACAACGGTGAACAGAAAGGCCAGCCCGTCATCGTGGAGTCCTATCCCACGTACCGGAATATATTCGGAAGCATCGAAAGGGTGGTGGACCGGATGGGGGTATGGAGAACGGATTACAGCAAGATCAAGGCCGGTTCTCTGCTCAAAGCGAACGGGGGGTACCTGGTGCTCAATCTGGTGGACGCGATTATTGAGCCCGGGGTCTGGTATTCCCTCAAGCGGGCGCTCAAAAGCGATAAGCTGGAGATCCAGACCTACGATCCTTTCTATCTGTTTACCACGAGCGGGCTGAAGCCTGAACCCATCGACCTGAACGTGAAGGTGGTGGTGATCTCCGATCCCTACATCTATTACATGATCCAGTACTATGATGAAGATTTGGGAAAGATTTTCAAGGTGAGGGCGGATTTTGACACGGCCATGGACAAAACCGATGAGAGTATCAATCAGGTGGCCCGCTTTATCAGGATGAAGACGGAGGAAGAAGAGTTAAGGCCGTTCGACAGGACCGGTGTGGCGGCACTGGTGGAACAGGCGGTCCGGATGAGCGGTAGGCAGGAGAAGATTTCCACCAGTTTTCCGGCGGTTACGGATATCATCCGGGAGGCGGATTTCTGGGCTAGCCGGGACAACGCATCCATGGTCACGGAAAAACACGTGGATAAAGCCATAGAGGCCAAGATCTATCGCTCCAACCTGATCGAGGAGAAAATACAGGAGATGATCGATCGCGGGACACTGATGATCGATGTCACCGGCGAGGTGGTGGGACAGGTCAACGGCCTGGCGGTTTACTCCCTCGGCGATTACATGTTCGGTAAACCTTCCAGGATTACAGCTTCCACATCCATGGGAAGGGCGGGGATCATCAACATCGAAAGGGAGGCGGACCTGTCCGGGGCCACTCACAACAAGGGGGTTCTGATCCTGAGCGGGTATCTCAGGAAGAAGTACGCGCAGGATAAACCCCTGACCGTGAGCGCCAGCCTTGCCTTCGAGCAGTCCTACTCGGGTGTGGACGGGGACAGCGCCTCATCCACCGAGATATACGCTCTGCTGTCGAGCCTCTCAGGGCTCCCCATCAAGCAATCGATTGCCGTCACAGGCTCCGTGAATCAAAAAGGCGAAATCCAGGCGATCGGGGGTGTCAATCAAAAAATTGAAGGGTTCTTTGATTGCTGCCGCTTCAAGGGGATGAACAATGAACAGGGCGTCATGATCCCTGAGAGCAACACGCAGGACTTGATGCTCCGAAAGGATGTGATCGAGGCGGTCAAGGAAGGTCGTTTTCATATCTACCCGGTAAAAACGGTGGACCAGGGAATTGAGATCCTGACCGGAGTGAAGGCCGGCCAAAGAAGCGACGACGGAAGTTACCCGGAAGGGACGATCAATGATCTGGTGGACAGGAAACTTCAGGAACTGGCCGAGGGCTTAAAGGAATTTGGCCGGGAGGAAGAAAAGGGAGAGACAGGGAAGAAGGGGAAGGGCTAAATAAAGGGTAAGTCAGGATGAAAAAAGTCTCCCTTTCAAGCCCCATCGAGGACAAGATCGCATGGGCCGAGGAAGCTTTTCGGAGATACGGGGGGCGCCTTCTCAACGACACCGGGGTGGCCGGGCTCTTAGCCAGGCTGGGCCGATGCATTGAGGCCTCCCGGAAGGAAATGGCCAATGCGCGGATTGACCGCCTATGCGCCCAGTGTGAGCGGCATGAAGGGGGGTCATGCTGCGGAGCCGGACTGGAAAAAAAGATGGATTCCTGGTTGCTTCTGATCAATCTCCTCCTGGGTGTCGAGCTTCCGGAGAGGGCCTATGATTCAAAAAGCTGCTTCTTTCTGACTCCGGAAGGGTGTCTGCTCAAAGCCCGTCACGTGATCTGCGTAAACTACCTCTGCAGGAAAATCATCGACCAGGTGGATCCCGAAAAAATAACGCTCCTCCGGGAAAGGGAGGGCGAAGAGCTTGGGACCCTGTTCTTGCTCCAGGAATCGGTCAAGCGGGCCTTGGCCGATCAGGTCCCGGGATCGGCTCCGGAACCACAAACAGGTGATTGCTGACCCGAACCCATGGACGAACGACTGAAACGCACAATCGCCTGTGTGGCCGAGTTCTATGACCAGCGGAAGGTAGGGGACGTAGGTCCCCTGGGGTTTCGGAGATCCACGGACCTGGGGATCCTGTCGGCCTGCGTGGAAAGTTTGGTCCACGAGAACGTGATACAACCGGATCGATCGTTGTTCCTGGATCTCGGTTGTGCGGACGGAAGGGTGAACGTTCTCCTCAGCTACCTGGTCAAACTTTCTGTGGGCGTCGAATTGGACGAGTGGACGCTGGATGAGTACGCCCCGTTAAGGTCGATGCTTGAGCAAACCCTGGAGAAAGGAGGCCTTCTGCCGCCAAGGGAAAACATTTTTCTCTTCCACGGAGATTCCACGGCGGGGCAGGTCCACCGGATCCTCCGAAAGGAGACGGGCGTTCCGTTGGAATCCTTTGATCTTTTCTACACCTACCTGGTCATGCACGAAGAATTTGCCTCGTTGATCCGGGACAGGGGCAAGAAGGGGGCCATATACATGGTCTATGGCCTCAATAAGATCCTCCCCCGATACGAGGGCTTCCGCCACCTGGACCACATCAGCCCGCTTAAAGGGATCCTGGCGCTCTATGAAAAGCAGTAGATCCTGCGGCAGGCACCAAGAAGCCTCCAGTCCGCATGCCGGTTACTCTCTTCTCTTTGGAAGCCGAATCAAATTCAGCGCCATGTGAGCTATCACGGAGTGATCCCGTTTGCGCACTGTCCAGGGGTACCGCCGGAATGCACCCTCTCACCTCAGCTATGGATACGACCGGCTCGGCCACCCCTCCGCCGGAGGCGGATGGCGCTTTGGCAAGGGGGACGGGTATAAATATATAATTAACTCCCGTTCGGCATTGCCCTTTCTTAAGATGCTTATGTATTTATGCCCGTTCCCGGTCCCCTATCCCCTCCAGGATGAGTTCCGGCGTAATGAAAATTCTTTTTCCAGACGATCTTGCCTCCCTGAAAGCCAATAGCACAGCCCTGTCAATCAGGAGCTCAATGTCGGCCGAGGTAAAGCCGTCCCCCTGCATGGCTCTCCTGAGGAGATGGGCGGCCGCTGCATCTTCCGGCGATCCATCGTGACCGATGGTTTTTTGGAAATATCGTGGAGGGCGGCCAAGGGTATAAACTACGGGAAGCGGCTGCTGACTATAAGCGTCTTTCCGGGGGGTGAAAACGGGGATATAGGCTTGGAAAACGCCTACTTCTGGAAACTTAATGTCCAATAATCAAGTACATGGCGTGGCCCGACCCGCCAGGCTCCGGCCAGGTCTCCAGGACCCAGGCACCCAGGCTACCCTTTCTCCCCCAGGCGGCAGAGGGGAAAGGCCGTTTCCCGAGCCGCAGATGGCTAAGTACGCTCAGACCGCAAATCGGCGCTCTCTTGTTTTACGAATTTTGCCAGCGTTGGCAACCGCTCGACGGCCTTTCCCGATTTCTGCGCGGCGATGCGGAGTTCATATAGCTTTTGCAGATTCATCCAGAACTCGGCGCTTGTTCCGAAGAAGTGCCCAAGGCGCAGGGCGGTGTCCCCGGTTACGGCTCTTTGTCCCTTCAGGATTGCAGTAACTCTGTTGGTCGGCACGTTGAGCTGCCGGGCCAATTCCGCGGCGCTCATGCCCAGTTCTTCAAGCTGCTCGGCGAGATGTTCGCCCGGATGTATCGCGGTACGCCCCATAACAAACCTCAATGATAATCGGCTATCTCAACATTGATCGGCCCCGGGCTACCTTTTGGCCACTCGAAACATATCCGCCATTGGTCATTGATTCGGATGCTGTACTGGCCCTGTCTGTCGCCCTTGAGAGCCTCAAGACGGTTACCGGGGAGGCCGAGATCGAGAAGAGATGTAGCAGCCTCCAACCGATCGAGCCGAAGGATCGAGCCGAAGCTCGGCCTTACGCTTAAAGCCGTTGAAAGCCTTGACACGGTTTCCTTCCGCAAATTCCCTCGTTCGCTTGTCCTTGAAGCTCACGATCATAAAGACATATTAAGGTCACTTATGCTTTACGTCAAGCATAAAGGAACAGTAACAGAGGGATATCGGCCGGCAGTTTCATGGGTCTTTTCCTATTCCCCCAATGGAGAATACAGCACTGGCCCTGTGAGTGAGGTGGGCAAAAGGGGGACTTTGACGATCCAACCGGAATGTCGTTCATCAAGTTCCTGCCCTTTGATTAGACTGGCCTTTTCAGCCAGCATCCGCGCTCTATTCCGGATCCCTTCTCCCGCCGTTCGGCACCGGCAGGCTCAGATACCGGTCCCCCTCGTTGAACATGAGGCGCTTTTCCACCATCATCTGAAGGAACGGGCTCACCTTGTCTTCTCCAAAGCCTGGAAAGTGATGGAGGATTTCGGTCATGGATCGCTGGTTGTTGCAAAACAGGAAAATCTTTCGAGATGTGCCTTCCAGCCGGTGGGTCATGTCGTAGGTGCCGCATTGTCTGTGACGGATCACCGTGAATTCCCGCCCGTCGTAATAGGAAAGGATCGGATCACAGGCGGTCCGGGCGTAGGATCCCGCTTTCTCGCAGTGGAGGCGATGGTAGATGCTCTGCCATTCCTTCAGTTTTTTCCTTACGGGTTGCCACAGGCGATGCTGTCGCCTTAAGCCGCCCCGGTATCCCTGGATCATGAGCGTGAGACCTCGCAGGATCTCTTCCGGAAAAAGGTGCCTGAGAAAAGGGTGGTTCCCCACTGGTTTGATGCCGTAAGGTTTCGGCATCAGGAATACGGGGCTCCCGTAGCCAAGCCAAAAGGGAATGCCCTTGAGTGGGCGGAACGGGAAGGCAAACTCCAGGTTCTTCATGGTCTCGGTTACATCCTGCTCTCCGCTTGAGGGAAACTCGAGGATCAGGTTTCCGAAAAGATCCGGCAAACCCCGGGACTCGCAATTTCTCATGATCTCAAGGTTATCCATGGCCGTGGTGCCTTTGTTGAGCTTTTTGAGCAGCCCGGTGCTCAAGGATTCAATGCCCACCTGCACCTGTCGCATGCCGGCCGCCCCCATGGCCTCGAGGACTTGGCGGGGTGTGGTGGCCCGTAGTTCGGAGAAGAGGCGGAAGTCTTTTTCAAGTTCCCCGATGGAGGCGAAGAGCTCTTCAAGCCCTTTCGGCGGGAGAAGGTTGTCCATGAAAGAGACGGAGAGGGTCCGGTATTGCCGGGTCAGGGAATCCAGTTCCTTGACGACCCGGTCATTGGATTTGGCGCGGTAGCCATGCCACTGGAGGTTTAGATTGCAGAAGGCGCATCCGGATGAACCGTCGGAACTGCTCCTGCGCCACCAGCAGCCACGGGAAATTTCCATGGAGATTCTGGGTGAGAATTTGCGCTTGGGAGCGAGGGCGAGTAGGTCCCTGAAGTAGTCCGTGTAGTCGGGCATGGGCAGGTCATCCAGGTCCGAGATCTGGGAAAAGGAGCGCTCGGACTCGACCCCGTCTCTTGAAATCAGACCGGGAATGGGAATCTGTGGGAGCGAAGTCCGGTCTTCGGAAAGGAGCCGAACCAGGTGGAGGAGAGGCAGTTCCCCCTCACCGCGGATGACATAATCGATCTCCGGAAAGTTCTCAAGAAGGCTTTCTCCCATCTCGCCCGCGCAGGCCGAACCTCCAATCACGATCCTGAGCGAGGGCGCCCTCTTTTTGATTTGCCGGATGAAGTAGAGGGAGCTTGTGAGCTGCCCCAGGCAAACGGAAAATCCGGCGAGGAGAAGCCTGTCCCAGTCGTACCGGTCAAGAATATGAAGAGAGGCCTTTTTGAGCGTCATGCAGAGATCTTTGAAGTCCGACCTCCTGGCAAGAGCGGTCCCGGAGGTTCTCCTGGCCCAGAAACGCGAGATGACCTCGTGTCGCTCCGGGTACAGGAGGGCCGCATAGGGCGTCTCGGAAAGCCAGGTCCTTTCGGAGATCTCCCCATAAAGGGAATACCCGATCTCTTGGGCTAAACCGAGGTAAACATGGTGAGCTTCGACTTGCACCGTGGGGAGGGCCCTTTTGAGGAAAGCCTTGAGGGTTCCGAGCTGAATGGAAGGGCGGTTAAAGAGAGGCCACGGGGTGGAAATGAGGGCAATTGATTTCATAGCGAGTGCATTTCAAAGCCTTCCCTGCTCCCATAAATCGCTTGCGCCGGGGCCAAGCTCGCCGTCCATATTCTCTCGGAAAGCCACACCCTCTTGTGGGAGCGGCATCCTGCCGCGACTTCCTTGAACCTCCCTAACGCGCGCTCCTCAAACCCAGGTCAAAGGCTTTGAGATTCGATTCCAGAAAAGCCTTCTTCGTGGAGGCACCGACGGCTTTTTTCATATCATCTTCGGCGATGGGTACTGCTCCTGATCCGATGAGCGCCCCCAGCATCACCATGTTCAGAGACAGGGGGTTCCCCGCTTCTCCTGCAAGGGCGTTTCCATCCAGCGCGATGACCTTTCCCACTTTCTTTTCGATCAATGCGATCATCTGATCCAAGGGAGGGTAGGTCCCTTGCCCAACGGAAACGGTAAACGGGGGGAGGGGATGGGTATTGGTGATGACCAGGGTCTCCTTGTTGCACTTTCTGAGCGCCCGCAGCGTTTCCAGGGGCTCGAATCCGACCAGGACATCCGCCTCTCCGTCCGAGACAATGGGGCTCGTCACATCTCCCAGCAAAACGGCAGACTCCACAATGCCCCCCCTTTGCGCCATGCCGTGGATCTCGCTCACCACGGCAGGGATCCCTACCGAAAGGGCAGCCTCCCCCAGAAGGCGTGAAGCGAGAAGGTTCCCCTGCCCGCCGACACCGATAAAGACCAGTCGCTTCGGTTTCATAACTGCCTCCCCTTACCCTTTCACCGGCAGGATCGCGTTTTCAGGACAGATCTGCGCGCAGACGGAACAGCCAATGCAAAGACTCCTGTCAATTTCCACTTGTTCCCCTTCCACATACATGGCGGGGCAGGCGAGCTTGTTGATGCAGTCCCGGTGATTCTTGCATTTCTGGCGATTCACGTAAAAAGGCCTGGTCCTCTTCAACTGCCCGATGGCTCGTGCGAAAAGGGGGCAGAATTCTCTGGAAATGATGACAGAGAGCCCGTCATATTCCATGGCGGCCCTGACAGCCTCCATGGTTTTTTTCACCTTGAAAGGCTGGACCACGTGGACATCTTTCACGCCGCAGCCCCTCACCAGTTCCTCCAGGGAGATCCGGGTAAGTTCCATCCCCAGGGGTCCGGTGTCTACGCCGGGGTGGGGCTGATGGCCCGTCATGGCCGTGGTTCCGTTGTCAAGGATCACCAGGGTGAACTTGTGATTGTTGTGGACCGCGTCGATGAGCCCTGTGATGCCGGAGTGGAAAAAGGTGGAATCCCCGATAAAAGAGACCACCTTTTGATCCGTGGCCCGCGAAAATCCGCAGGAGGAACTCACCGAGGAGCCCATGCAAATGACAAAATCCGCCATGGAGATGGGCGGCAGCAACCCGAGGGTGTAGCATCCGATATCCGTGGGGTTGATGGCATCCGGCCCATAGACTTCCTTGACCGCGAAATAGGTGGCCCTGTGAGGACAGCCCGCGCAAAGATTCGGAGGCCTGCCGGGCAGTTGGGGCACATCGGAAAGGTCGGGCATCTGCGGTCCCTTGTAGCTCACCCCGAAGTAGCCGGCGATGGCGCTACGCACCATGGCAGGATCGTACTCATAGAGGCGTGAAAGGGCTCCGACGCCCTTTCCCTTGATCGGTATGGTGATGCGGTTTTCCTGGGCGATGGCTTTCAGGTCATTTTCCACCACCGGTTCAAGCTCTTCCACCACGAGGACCTTTTCCACCAGCGCCAGGAAGCGAGCACATAAATTTTTGGGCATGGGATAGGAAAATCCAAGCCTGAGAATGGAGACCCGGTCTCCGATGCCCAGGTCGGAGACCGCATCGCAAACATAGTTGAAGCTTACTCCGCTGGTGACGATTCCCCACTTTCCATCACCGATGACCTTGTTGAAAGAGGAAGACTCCGATTTCTCAAGAGCCCTCTCCTGTTTTTCCAGGAGGAGCCTGTGAAGGTTGCGCGCTACTGCAGGAACTGCCACGAAATGAAAGGGATTCTTCTGGAAGGTTGCCTTCGTTTTGACCGGCGCGAGCTCTCCCAGACGCACCGAGCCTCGAATATGGTTTAACCGTGTGGTGGTTCTCAAAAGTACCGGCAACTGCAGTTCCTCGGAAAGTTCGAAAGCCGCCGTGGTCATGTCCTTCATTTCCTGGGTGGTGGTGGGTTCCAGCATGGGCAAGCCGGAAAGCCTGGCGTAATAGCGGTTATCCTGCTCGTTCTGGCTGGAAAAAAGGGAAGGATCGTCCGCATTAACAATGACCATGCCGCCTTTGACCCCCGTGTAGGCCAGCGTCATCAACGGGTCGGCCGCCACGTTGAGGCCCACATGCTTCATGGTGACCATGGTGCGAAGGCCGGAGACGGCGGCACCCGCCCCCACTTCCAGGGCGACCTTTTCGTTCGTGGAGTATTCAAAGTACAGATCGGTCTCCTGACTGATTGCAAAGAACTGCTCGGGAATTTCCGAGGAGGGCGTTCCAGGGTAGCAGGTGGCGAAGGAGACCCCCGCCTCGAGGGCACCGCGGGCGATGGCTTCGTTTCCCAACAAGAGCATCTGCTTTCCCTGTTTCTGTTCCAAGAGCTTATGCATGTTTTCCCCCACACCCGGATCTAGTCCCTGCAAGCAGAAGCTGTTTCCGGGTGGTCCTGTTTTCACGATCATGGAGCTGGGATTGAGCTTTGATGAGCGTTATCCGTACTGAAGGGAAGGGTCGATGTCAAGGAAAAATTCCCGGAACATGAACTGCTTGCTTTGAATGAAGTCACACTTTGAAGCTCTCTTCCATGCCGGCATATTTCTTTCGCAGCTTGGGCTTTTCGATTTTTCCCGTGGGATTGCGCGGGACATCATCGAAGAAGACCCTGCGGGGTCTCTTGTAACGGGGGAGACCCTTTTCACAGAAAGACAGCACCTCTTTTTCGTCCATGCTCACTCCCGGCTTCACCTTGATGATCGCCGCGGCCACCTCAACCAGCCGTTGATCGGGGATGCCGATGACCGCCGCATCCTGTATCTTGCCGTTCTCCAGCAGATACGCTTCGATTTCGACAGGGAAGATGTTTTCGCCTCCGGAGATGATCAAATCCTTTTTTCTGTCCACCAGCCAGATGAAGCCGTCTTCGTCGAGCCGGGCGATGTCCCCCGTCAGGATCCAGCCATCAATCATGGTGGCTTTTGTGGCCTCGGGATTTCTGTAATATTCCTTCATCACGCCCGGCCCCTTCACCATGAGTTCGCCGGGTTCGCCCCTGGGCACCTCCTTCAGGTCCGGACCCACGATCCTGTGCTCCCAGTCGAAACCGGGGATTCCAATGGCGCCCACTTTGTGCAGGTTTTCCATGCCCAGGTGCACGCATCCAGGGCCCGTGGTTTCGGTCAAACCATAATTGGTGTCATATTGATGACCGGGAAATACCTTCAACCAGTTCTTGATGAGGCTGGCAGGAACCGGTTGGGCGCCGATATGCATCAGTCGCCACTGGTCCAGTTGGTAATCCTTGAGCTTCACCTCTCCCCTTTCAATGGCCACCAGGATGTCCTGAGCCCAGGGAACCAGGAGCCAGACGATGGTGGCTTTTTCCTCCGAGATGGTTTCCAGGATCCATCGAGGCTTGACCCCTCTCAGGATGACCGCCGGTGCACCCACAATAAAATTCCCGAACCAGTGCATCTTGGCTCCCGCATGGTAAAGGGGAGGAATGCAGAGAAAGTTGTCTTCATGGGTTTGGTGATGATGGCGGTTTTCTGTGATGCACGCAGCTTCAAGGTTTCTGTGGGTCAAAAGGATCGGTTTCGGAGTCCCTGTGGTACCGGAGGTAAAATACAAGCCTGCCTCGTCCATAAGGTTCAGCGGGACCCCGGGGTCATTTGCGGCGCCCCTGTCCAGAAAATCCTGGAAAGATATGGCGTAGGCGGGCTTTTTTGTATTCGAGCCCAAGAAAACAAATTGTTCGATGGTGGGCAGGCGGCCTCTGATTTCATCGATGCGCTCCAGGAACTCTTCACCAAAGATCATCGCTTTCGCGTCTGCGATTTGGGCGCAGTCTCGGATATCGGGTGCCGTAAAACGAAAATTCAGGGGAACGGCCCACGCGCCTGTCCTCAATATCCCGAAATAGACGGGAAGCCATTCGATGCAATTCATCATCAACTGAATCACCCTGTCGCCCTTCCTTACTCCGCCTGCAATCAGGGCGTTGGCAATCCTGTTGGCCATTTCATCGAAGGCTCTCCAGCTGAGGACAACCCTTTTATTTTCCGCCGGGTTCCTCTCAACGAGGGCGGGTTCATCTCCATACATTCTCGCGTTTCTGGCCAAAATTTCGGTGATGATCATGTGGTACTCCTTTTCGGGCCCCGGCCAAATCGATAAAAAAGGACTGCAAAAATGGACCTCTCAGAGTTTGACGAGGAAGTCTTCGCCGCATCGGGCGACAGGAGCCCGCACTCGATGAACATGGATGCAAGGATTCCGGGCGGAGAAGGCGACAATGAAAACCGCCTCGCCACATCAGCAGCGATCGGACAAAATCCGCCGGACGAGACGGCCGCCCTCCTTTCACAGAAGGGCTTTGGCCATGGGAAGAAAAGGGGAATCTTCGTATTTCTCAACAAATTTCTTCAGCGTTTCCTTCGCCCTTTCAGCCTGATTGTCGAGTCTGTAGACACGCGCAAGGCTGAAAAGCGCCAGCTCCGTGATGGGATTCTCCGGGAGGATCATGACGGTTTCCAGGTTTTCGACCGCTGCCTTGAACTCGCCCTTGGACTCATAACATGCGGCCAGCGCCAGGCGCGTCAGAGATTCGTACAAAGGGTCTCCGGAGATTTCGTCCAGGAAGTCCTTGTAAAGGGAGATGGCTTCATCGTATTCTTTCTGAAGGAATTTTGTCCAGGCAAGTTGCGGAACGGCCAGGGGAGCCACCTTTGAATGCCCGTATTCATCAATGACCTTGGAAAATAGCCTGCCGGCTTCGCTGAGCTTCTGAACGTCCGGTTCCTCTCTCATGGTTTCGCTGAGAGCAGAATACGCTTTGTTGTAAGCTTCCTGCCCCTTCTTGTTCACATAACGAAAATAGGTATTGACTGCAAGATAGACAACCGCGATGCCGACCAGCACGTATCCGACAATTTCAAAGTGACGCCGGTGCGAACTGAAAAAAAGGGCAGCCTTTTGGGAAAAGGTAAGGAATTCATCCGGGCTCTTCAAAAGTTCCTTGCGCGTGACTTTTTTCTTTGCCATCCTGTTCCTCTTTCTTCATCAAAGGCCCGCGAATCACTTGCCGGCCAGACCGCCCAGCACGGTCGCCACGTCCTCTCCCACCTGATTGGTGGATGCGCGGGAAACGATGGCGGGTGAGGCACTGCGCGGACCTCGCGCAGGGATTTGTTAACAGAAGCTTGAATTTCAGTCAAGGTAAAAAGAAATCTTGTTTTTTGACTGGTCCCCAGCCATAAAATGCCGTAACATTGCTGCCCCCTGAGCGGCGCACAGGTCGCGGAAGCGCTCTGCGTTGTCTAAAATTCCCGGGGGCGGGAGACGGGGGAGCCTGCCGTGGGGCTGACGGAGGGGTTAGGTGGGGGTAGGCTGCGGAATCCACGAATGGACACCAGATGTTCCGGGCGCATATGATCCCCCTTGGAGCTTTAACGGAGACCCGCACGATGTCGTATACGGAGAGATTTTTAGACTTTCTTCATTCACTTCCTGATCTGCTCATCTATCTGATCCTGGGTCTGAGCGCCTTTGTGGAAAACCTTTTTCCTCCCATCCCGGGTGACACCATTACCGCTTTCGGGGCGTTTCTGGTGGGGACCAAGCGGCTTGATTTTCTCGGTGTCTATGTGGCCACCACCTTCGGGAGTTTGTGCGGTTTCATGTCGCTATTCTGGCTTGGGGGTTTACTGGGGCGGGGCTTTTTTTTGGAAAGGGATTTCTGGGTATTCAAAGCGCGGGACATCCTTCGAGCCGAGGAGTGGTTCAGGAGGTACGGCTATCTCCTTATCCTGCTGAACCGTTTTCTTCCTGGTATTCGGTCCGTCATATCCATCGCGGGCGGCATTTCAAAGCTGAGATTTTCCACCTCCATGGGGCTGGCGCTCCTGAGTGCGGGCGCGTGGAATCTGATCTGGATTTCTCTTGGATACGCGCTGGGCCGCAACTGGGAAACCGTAAGGGAAAGGATGGACCACATCCTGTCTCGTTATAACCAGGCGGTTTTCGTTTTGCTTGGTCTCGTGGTTCTCTTTTTCGTGATCCGCAGGCTGATTGGAAGAAAAGGCGAATAATCCTCCCGCACGTGCCTTCGATCCAGTGGCCACGAGGCCTTTGTGCCGCGAATTAAGCCCGACTCCCTTATCTCGTCTCTTTGGCGATCCAATTCAGAAATTCCTGGTTCCCCCCGAGAACTGGCAGGCTCACGATACAGGGGCAAGAATAACTGTGGAGGGATCTTACCTCCTCAACCAATTCCGGAACCAGGGTTTCCCTGGTTTTTGCTATCATGACGACTTCATTGTCCTCCTGGACGCTTCCCTCCCACCAGTAAAGGGAGCGCATATTCTCGATGATGTTGACGCATGCAGCCAACCTGCTCGAAACAAGCTCCTTGCCGATCATTTTTGCCTCGTCGAGACTTCCGGCCGTCATGTAAATGAAAGTGACACTCATCTCTATCCTCCGGTAACCTGTTTCCTTTTAGAAGCTATCCCTGCCTCCCCCTAAACTCTCTATACCCAGTCCGTGGTGGAAATCAAGACGATACATGACGTCCTAACCTCGCTCTTGATACCGACGCAAGACATCCATGCGAGGAATGGATTAAGGAGAACACCATAGCGCTGCCCGGCCCGGAGGCAGTTCAGAAGGGGGGGGAGAAGGGAGCCCTGGGACAAAATATTTCATATGGAGAGGGATTGGGCTAAAAAACTTTTCAGACATGGGATAGGCCTGTTTCCCGGATGCAACCCGAACCTCTCAGCGGATTTCAAACCGTCGGCACCGCCCGGCCGGCGATGTCATCGAAGAGTATTCGTTCTCCGAACCCCTCAAGGTCGGCGCCGGTCTCATCTTTTAGGATATGGCCCATTACACAAGGGTCAAACCCATACCTTCAGGGGCATCGGACTGCCCGCCATTGCCGTTGCCGACAGCGTATTTTCGTACCCAAAAAGAGTTGTTTTTTTGAGCATAATCAGCGTAAATACATTCAAAGTGAATTAATTTCCGCATAGGTCAGTCCGCGTATGGCGCGCGGGCCGGTCAAAACAGCACCAGGAGGTTCGAATGAAATTTGAAATCTCCAGGCATGCAAAAAAGGAAATGGAAAGCAGAGGAGTACCCGAGATAATTGTCGAAAAGATCCTTCAGAATCCGGAGCAGATCGTTAAAGAATACGGCAATAAGAAAGCATATCAATCAATAATCGATTCCGGTTGGGGAAAAAATTACCTTGTCAGAGTAATCGTAAATGATACCGTTGACCCGTCAAAGGTCGTTACCGTGTACAAAACGAGCAAGATCGAAAAATATTGGAGGAGGTCATGAAAATAACATATGACTCCGAAGTTGATGTCCTGCGTATCATTTTCAGCAACGCGACGATAGAGGAAAGCGATGAAGAAAAACCCGGCATCATTCTTGATTTTGATAGAGATGGAAATGTCGTCGCCATGGAAATCCTGGATGCATCGAAGCGGATGGAAAACCCGCGAGCAGTTGAATACGCTGTCGTAGGGTAAAGTTCATTTTGCCTGCAAGGAGATTCCCTACCATCCGCAAATTCATGATGTCGGAAACGCGGGTGAATCTCCTCATCCCTATCGCCTGCGGGGTAACCTGCCCGGCCCATAGGCACTAAATTAGATAAAGCGTCATTCCGGCCCGTCATCCCGGTGAAAACCGGGGCGGAATCCAGTCATACAATCCTATGATGCAAATCCTGCCAATTCGGATTGGCCCTCTCAATCAATTCAATTTTCCCCCTTCGTTCCTCAGGATTCCCGATTTTTTGGAAAAGCGGAGGCCGCCGTTTACTAGTGCATCGTCGAAGGTAACCAGGTGGCCATTTCCGGGATTACGAACAATAAAACAGTCATAACCAGTTGCATAACGACAAATGGGAAACAGCCTCGAAAGATATCAGGTAAAGGTACGTGACGAACAACGCCTGCCAGGACGTATACGTTAAGCCCTACGGGTGGTGTAATGAGCCCGATTTCGCAAAGTTCAGTCGATAGTACGCCGAACCAGATAGGGCTCATTCCGAATACGTCTACTACGACCGGGAACATAATAGGAAGCGTAATGAGCAAAACAGAAAAGGAGTCGACGAACATCCCTAAAGGAATATATATCAGAGAAAATAAACCTACCACGGCGAGAGGAGGTATTGGTGCCGAACCTGCCCAGGCGCAAACGGCTTGAGGAACCTGTGCGAGGGTAAGAAAATAGGCATAAAGACCTGCACCAATTATAACGATGAATACCATTGCGGTGGTCCGGAGACAATCTGTGAAGCAATTTCCAATGCTAGTCCAAAGGCCATTTTTTCCGCCTCTCTTTTTAACGATCATAAATATAAAGGCTATCGTTGATCCTACAGCAGCGGCTTCCGTTGGAGTAAACCATCCAATGTACAAGCCACCAATCACTCCGGTAAACAGCACCGCCATTGACCATATTCCTTTTAGTGCAATGACCCTCTCTCTCCAAGTAACCTTGCCGGGGGAAGGAGCCAGCGAGGGATCACGCCAGGCCATGAATAAAATGCCCAAAATAAAAATGATCAGGCTTACAATCCCCGGTATGACCCCTGCTATCAGCATATGACCTGCAGACGTTTCAGTTACGGCTCCATAAAATACCAGAAGCACACTGGGTGGAATCATAACGCCTAATGTCCCTCCAGCTGCCACCACGCCACAGGCAAGCTTTGAATCATATCCCAATCTTTCCATCTCTGGAACGGCGACTGTACCCATGGTGGCGGCAGTGGCTACGCTCGATCCGGAGCAGGCGGCGAAAAGACCGGAAGCGCCTATGGTCGTTATGGCTAGTCCTCCTGGTAAGCGGGAGAGCCATTTGTGCCCGACCTCGTAAAAATCACGGGTCATCCCCGCATTATAGGCGAAATTGCCCATGATGATAAATAACGGAATGACCACCAACAAATAGCTGGCCGTATTGGTGTAAGGAAACGCCTTGAGCTGAATGAGCCCGAAATTTATCCCTTCTATCAAAAAGATTCCGATTAAACCGGTGAGACCCAGTGAGACGAAAACCGGTATACCGGCTATCAACAACCCAAGGACGAGCGGTAAACTAATGAGAACGGCAATATTCGGATCTAACATGAGATTACCCTATTTCCTTTTTGCTATCTTCTACTGATTTGATTGCCTTGAGCTCAGGAATTTCAGCCGGCAGCACGCCGATCAGCCGACAGATATCTATCCAGATATCTAAAACCAATTGAATGGCCAACAGCCATAAGCCAATGGGCACAAGGGCTCTAGCCCACCAGATGGGCATCTGGACCTTTCCCCATCGGAACATTTTAATGGAATACGCGTATGCGGCATCAATCCAAGTCTGGTGGGCCAAAACCAGCACAAAGGCCAGGGCCACAATCCACACGATCGTATCCAGGAAGACTGCTTTTCTCGGGGAAAGGCGCACTAAGCCCATGGTTACACGGATATGTCCCCGCTCAACCTGGCACCAAGCCAGCCCCATAAATACGCAAACCACTAAAATGACTTCATTAAGCTCGAAAATTCCTGGAATAGGACTGTTAAAAAGATATCGAAGAATTGTATCGACAGTCGTGCTAAACATCATGATTGCAATGGTCAGACATGAAATTACAGCAAGTCCGGTAACAAAAATTTTATAATAATCCCTTATTCTCAGTACCAAAACCTTGTCATCAACCATTTCTTTCCCCATAACCGAATGTTGGAGGGCAAAACATCTAACGTTCTTGCCCTCCAACTTAACTACCACAATTTATTATTTTTCATGTTTTTCCTTATACACTTCATAAGGCAGCTTTAGTTTTGATTTTGGTTCATATTTTGCAATCAATTTGTCTATCAATTCTTGCATTTGTTTACATTCTGTCTTGGATAGGGCACAGACCTTTTCAATCCACTCGTTAACCTGTCCGGGTTGAACCATTGATTTTGCTTTTGCAATCTCTTTATCTGGCCATTTAGAAAATTTTGCACCATCAGCAACCATACCGTCAACGCATTCTGCTATCCATTTGCCATACATATCTACGTATTGGTGCTCATATATCTCGTTAATTCCTGCTTCAAAAACCGCCTTTAGCTCCGGATCTAAGGAATTCCACAACTTCAGATTCATAACGACAGCCGTTGGTGCGTGAGCCCCGGCCCCGATCTCGACAATATATGGAGCTTGTTCGTGAAGCCTGGCGTGATACGCGGTGATAAAACAGTATGCGAACACCCCGTCAAGAATGCCCCTTTGCAAAGAAGTATAAACTTCAGCGGCGACGACTGGCATTCCCGTTCCGCCCAGTCTATCAATCGTATCAGCACCAATCCCGTATCCTCTTATTTTCTTTCCTTTTAAATCATCTACAGATTTACAGGGGTTTTTCATGAGTAAAGGGCAATAATCCCAATTAGTAAAATAGAGAACCTTACAGTTATTCTTCTTTTCCCATTCATCTCGTAACGGCGAAAATTCTTTATATAAATCTCTCATTACGTATAGTAAAGTATCTGAGTGGTCACATCCTCTGAAATACCATTCAGTGCCACGACTTATGGGCACATAGGCGGGATAATAACCGTAGCTTATTAGCGAGAGTTCTGATATGCCATCACGCACTGCCGGTAAGTGTTCGCCGACTTTATGCAAAGACGAAGCATAAAATCTATTGATCTTTATGCGTCCATTGGAATTTTTCTCTACGTAGTCCCATAACCAGGTATCCAAAGCCGCCGTTGGTGCGGTCTTTATGATATAGCAATCATATTTCATCTCTATTGTTTTCTTTTTCGAGGCTGCATGGGCAGTTAGGCTGAATCCGGTTACCGCAAAAAAAGCCATCGCAACGCATAGCCACATCCATTTTCCTAATTGCATCGTTCCCCCCCCCTTTTCTACTATGTGATCAGAAAAAGCTTGAAGTCTGGTTGCCGCATACTTAACCGAGCATAGGAATCACCTCCCTTCAATTGGGCCCTTGAACCGGTGAACGATTAAAAGATCTTTTAGGCCATAACCCAGCCTCCGTCGACATTCAACACCTGACCGGTAATATAATTTGACGCGTCCGATGCCAGAAAAAGGATGGCCTCGGCCATATCTTCCGGTTGTCCCATTCGGGCAATGGGGAGGGCTTGTACGCCGTAATCAAAGCCCTTGGCCATTTCTGTCTCACAGGCCCCAGGGGCAATGCAGTTCACGTATATTCCGTCTTTGGCCACGTCTTTGGCGATCCACCGGGTGAGGGCTATAACGCCACCCTTAGCGGCGGCGTAGGCAGGGCCTGATCTTCCCTTGATGCTTTCCGGTGTGTCGCCCGGCTTGGATACAGCTCCTCCGATGATGCCGGAAATGGAGCTCACGTTGACGATTTTACCGTATCCGCGTTCTTTCATGTGGGGATAAATGGCCTGAATACATAAAAATGTTCCTTTAAGAACCGTATCGATCACGTGGTTCCATATGGCCTCGGAGGTTTCGAGCAATGTGTCCCGGTGTACGACACCGGCGTTATTTACTAAAATATCTATGTGATCCAAGAAATCTATTGCCTCTTGGACTATTCTCTTCACATCTGACGAGACGGAAATATCCGCATGAATTCCTATTGCTCGGCGCTCCATCGACTGGATTTCATTCACTGTGTCGTCTGTAGAAATTATGTCAGCAACCGCAATATTGGCGCCTTCCCGTGCCAACACCTTGGCAGTAGCGGCTCCAATTCCTCTTGAGCCCCCGGATACTAATGCATTGCGGCCATGGAGATCAATTTTTTTGCTGATTCGTTGGTTCTTCATTAGACGCTCCCCGAATGCCTTAAACAGCTGAGGTGGTCGGTGATAAGAAGTTCCCTTTTCGAATTGTTAGTGCAACATTTCTTGTGTGAATTCCGGCGGAGTAGAAAAAAGGATGCTTTTCCCTTACGAGGTTCTCATCCACGAAACTAAGCAGAAAGGAGAAGGACCACCCGTGAAGTTGAAAATCACGGTACCGGAGGTTTTGGATCTTATCAACAACATGCAGTAAAGCTCCTGGAGGCTTTTTGAGATGATCCGTGTGAACGTCTAATAGCATAGAGCGGGCTTGTGTGCATGCAGCCACAAGGGCGACCGAGGTAAAGCGCCGGACGGTGCTCAGGTTCCAGGCCGGGGGTGAGGAGTCGGCTTGAAGCTGGCGGGAGTTTTTCAAGGATTTCAAGGGCTGTGGTTTGGATGGCATCAAAGCAACGCTGGGTGGAATGGACGGATGAACGGGCCGTAAGCGGGTATTCCAGTACGAATTCCCGAGAGCCAAGATCCAGCGATGCCGGGTGCACAGGGCATGCAATGTCGTGGCCAATGGGCCAAGGAAGTTGAAGAAGACTGTGGCCGATGAGGTACCTTCCATCTTCTATGCTTCCTCGAGGAAGAAAGCCATCCCTTCAAAGCTCAGTGGGAAAACCAGGTTCCCTCTGCGGTCAGGTGCCTGGAAAACTCACAGGATCGTTCCCTGACCTGTTTGAGCTTTCCTGAAGATGAATGGATCTGTTTACCAGCAACCATCGAACGTCTCAACAAAGAGTTCAATCGCAAAACAAAGCCCATGGAGATCCTCGCCGGCGAGAGATCTTATTATACGCTCCCGACATTCTTCCGGCTTAAAACAAAAGTCAAGCCGCGCTCAAAACCCCTTGGAGAAGTTCCCAACAATCTCTTTGTTTGAGAAATTGGCTGAGAGAATTTTCATACAAGATAATTGAAAGCACCCTCCGATTCAGACGCTATAGAATTTGGCCTTGTATGTCAAGGAAAACTGATGGAGCTTGTTTTTGGGCGTGGTTTGCACCTCTATGAGTGGATTGAGCCTCCGTTGACATGTTTTCCTGCTGAAGTTATCAAGACTGCAAAGGATGCTCCTGATCCCCAGCTTGAAATCCATGCAGGAAATCCATGCCAGGAATGGATCAAGGAGGACACCTTAGCGTCGCCTTGCCCAAAGGCGGTTTAGAAGGGGGAAGGCAGGAGGGAGCCCGGGGACAAAATATTTGATATGGGAAAGGAATTGTGCTAAAAAAATCTTTTCGGGGTATGGAATGGAGGCTGGCAGCTTTCCTGGACGTCCTTCGCAAATCCAGTTTCGTCCGCCCGGCTTTCATCTGCTGGGCGCCCTCATGATCTCAGGGATACGCGCGTAACTGCCATAAACTTTAACGAAAGGAGAGAAGAGATGACTGCAAAATTAATCAAGGGAACGGAAGTTCGGGATCAGATCCTGAAAGAACTCGGAGCGGAGGTTCAGCAGATCAAGGAAAAGTACGGCAAGGTTCCGGGGTTGGTCACCATTCTGGTTGGAGAGAACCCTGCTTCCGTATCCTACGTTACAGCAAAAATCAAGACGGCCAAGGAGCTGGGATTTCATGAGCTTCAGGACAATCAGCCCCAGTCCATGTCGGAAGCGGATTTGCTTGCTCTGATCGACAAGTACAACAAGGATGACTCCATTCACGGGATACTTGTACAGTTGCCGCTCCCCAAGCACATTGATGAAAAGAAGGTTTTGAATGCCATTGATCCGGATAAAGACGTGGACGGATTCCATCCTGTGAATGTTGGCCGTCTGATGATCGGCGGTTCCGAGGTCAAGTTCCCTCCCTGCACACCCGCCGGCATCCAGGAATTGATTGTTCGGTCCGGCGTGGAAACAAAAGGGGCTGAGGTCGTGGTGGTCGGCCGCTCCAATATCGTGGGAAAACCCATCGCCAACATGATGCTTCAGAAAGCCCCGGGCGCCAATGCCACGGTCACAGTGGTTCATACCGCCACAAAGGACCTGGCCTCACACTGCAAGCGCGCGGATGTCCTCATCGTGGCCGCCGGCGTGCCCGACCTGGTAAAACCGGAGTGGATCAAGCCGGGCGCCTGCGTGATCGACGTGGGTGTCAATCGGGTTGGAGAAAAAATCAGCGAGAAGACCGGACAGAAGATCGCGATCCTGAAAGGGGATGTGGACTTCGATAAGGCGAAGGAAATCGCCGGCTGTATCACACCCGTTCCCGGAGGCGTCGGGCCCATGACCATCACCATGCTCATGAAAAATACGCTCAAATCCTTGAAGTTCAGCCTGGGGATTGCCTAGTTTTTGTATTTTGAATGGCGAGAATGCAGGGGGATCGAAGTCGTTCCGATCCCCTGTTTTGTTTTGAAGGGGTTGGATTTGAAGGAACCCAGCCGATCCTGGCTTCTTTCCTTCATACCCGAAAGCGGCCAAGGCCAGGGTAAAAGCATTCTGAAATCATCAATGGGCTTCGGAGGTTTGTGGGGTAGAAAACTTCTTTGAGACTTCCACGGGCCAATCGCGAATTATGGAACTGTACGCCAGGGCCGTAGCCACCACAATGATGAGCACGGCGAGCCAGGCGACGCCGCCGATGGCCTTATGAAGCAAACCGTAAACAAGTCCCGACAGGACAAAGGCCGGGATCAACATGACAACTCCGATCGCGATTTTTCTCGTAGTTTCCATTCGAGGTCTCCTTACGGTAAGAAATTGCCCGGGAAAAATTCTCTACGTCGAGTGGATCCGGGGCGGCGACCCACAGGGCTGACCGCATTGCGAAATGATTATAGGGAAAACATCCGGGCCGGTCAAGAGCTTAAAGAGAACAAAATTAACTTGATTTTATAAGGAGTGGTGCAGTAAAAATAAACCTTACGATTCGGGGCGTGGCGCAGACTGGTAGCGCACCTGCTTTGGGAGCAGGGTGTCGGAGGTTCAAATCCTCTCGCCCCGACCAGGAAAATCAACCTGGCTGGCTGGATACGCGAGAGTGGGATTTTGAAAAGGTGACAACTTTGTGGCATGTTTCGCTGGAAGGGGAGGCGGTCAGGCCGTTTAAAAGGCTGATCGCTTTCTTTTTATGGTCCCGGCTGAGGTGGGCATGGCGGGGTGGTCATGCTCATGGTTTTATGGCCGAGGAGCATTTGCAGGGGCTTCGGACTCGTCCCTCGCATGGCCACGCTCCTGTTCATCCAGGAACTTTTGGGCTACAGAGACGTCAGCACGACCATGATTTAGGCGCATGTATTGCCCTAGCGCGGGCCTGGCCTCTGCACCCCGTTAGCGGGCTCCAGATAGGTTTGTGCAGCCTTTACCGGTAATTTTCGCATCAAGAAAGAAAATGGAGAAATGATGGATCCAGATAAGATTATGGATGACTTGTTAAAAGAATTGAATTCTGCATTGAAAGCAATGTCCAAAGCAAAGAATGTAAATGAAAAAGAGGTTTATAGTCGGATTGTTAAGAATTTGTGCGAGTCTTTGGGTGTATTCTTTAGGCTGGCAAGCGAAATGATGTCATTGGATTCTGATGATGATTTAGAAAATGAAGACATTCCTTTTTGAGGGTGCATGAGCCCTTCTGCATTGGCGAAAACAGATCGCCAGTTGCGAAGAATGCAGCGGAGCCGGCAGTCAGGGCCGAGAGTAGAGAGCTCAAGGACACCAGTATCAGGAATCGGTCGCTTTAGGCTCGGCGTATGCATCAGCGCACGTCGGTATTGCGTGGCGACTGATGACAGTGTTGGATCATTTTCGACAGATCGTGTAAGCGTCTGAAGAAGTGTAAATTGATTTATCAATCTGTTAATTCATTTAATATCAAGGAGCTCGCCATTGATCCCTGGATAGGGACCAGCCCGTTTAAAATCGTTTCAACTTCACCTGCCACTGATTCGCAAAAGACCGTCTACAAGCAGTTCTCTTCAGGTGGAGCGCAACTTCAATTGAAGGGGAACCCCGTTTGATCCACCTTCATCACCGATGAGAATAGAAATCCGCCCGGAATTTTCGTTGGACGCGGGCTTGGTGCATGGTGAGATGGAGGAGGACAGTCTTTCGCATACCTCTATGGCACGGAGCTTGCTGACTCCTTTCCAAAACCGATGGGTGCGACTTGGAAAGTTCCAACAGGATTTCCCCTTTAGGCAAAATGGTTGAAGCTGATATCATCAGAGGAAAGCGAGTCCTTTCGCTTCTGGAAGAGCTGAGACAGGCAAGGACCCTCATCTCGATCCGTGTGAGGGAGAGGGATCTTCAATCCTTGACCATGATCGCGGGGATCCAGGTCAAGAACGGCATTGCTCGGTTCAAGATTGATTGTTCTCCTGGTTTGCAGACGAAAGAATATGAGGTTGAAGGTCTCGAAATCGATTTCGAATTCACGGGTGGAGACAAACTGATGTACCACTTCAGGGCGAGTGTGCTCGAAGTTTCCGGCCAGGATCTCTGGATGCGCTTTCCTGAGTTCATTGAGCGAGGGCAAAGGAGGTTGGATTTCAGAGTTGAAGCCCCGCCGGGAACAAGGCTCTATTTTCAGGTGAACGGGTTGAGTTGCAGCGTGGAGGTCGTCAGTATCAGCCTGGGAGGAGTCAAGATTACTGGACGGAAAGGGAGCCAGGGAAATGTGATTTTAGGTCGGGGCCAGACTCTGAGTAATCTCGTTCTAAAATTCCCCAAACCTGACCACTCGAGCGTTTTCATCGGGAAGGCACAGGTCAAATGGACGTCCCAATCTTCCGGGCGGGCATTAGAGAAGCATGCCCTTCAGTATACCGAGCTCGACAGAAGACAAAGAAGAATCTTAAAAGAACACATATTGCGAATTGAGAGGGAGATCTTGCGCAAAAGGGCTCGAATGGACTTCTGAAAAAATCTAGGAGCATCTTTGTGCACCTGCAATCAGGCTGTATCCCCTGTGCCGTTGAGGGCAAGGCCGGCAAGGATATGGTGCTTTTTCTCAGGTTGTTGCGAAGAAAGTCCCCCAGCCTGGATTCGATCACCATGGAAATGAGCGCCAGTCACATCATTGCCCACTGTACCGCTTTCCTTTCCAAAGTCCTCGACATTGCTCGCGATGTAAAACTGCCTGCACCTGGGAGATTGTTCCAAGCCGGTAACGGATAGTCCCGTCTTCCACTACTCTCACTCTGGTATTGAATTGAGTTTGACCATTGCGTCAAATATGGGCAGTCTTTGTCCGATAAACGTACCAATCCATTTGTCGTAAATCTCGAGTATCTTTTTTGATTTGCAAAGATTGGATATCTCACGATCCGCCACGAGACGAAAGTCTGCATCATTTCGTCTCACGGCAAGTGCAAAAGGCTCAAAGGAGAACACGTTGGAACCAATCGTAAACTCCATTAAATCCTTCTCTTTTATAGCTAAACCAATAAGCACTATCTGGTCAGCAGAAAAAGAATCGATTTTTTTCTTTTTTAGGGCATCGAGACCTTCTTTTGCTGAATCGAATAGAACTACTTCTGCATTCGCTGATGTCTCTTGAATTAGATTTTTCAAGGCGATTACGGTCGTTGTGCCTTTCACGACTCCGATTTTCTTTCCAGCGAAACCAGAATCACGCGCCCTATCATCTTTTAAACTCATTAGTGAAGCGCCTGTAACAAATATAAGCTGTGTAAAGTCAACAAGCTCACTACGGGTAAACGTCTTAGTCGTAGATCCGCATAATATGTCGATTTTGTTATCGATTAAAGCTTGAAATCGGTTTTCAGAGGTCACAGGAACATATTGAATGTTCAAGCCGACACCAATTTTTCTTTCAACTGAGGATACGATAGCTTTACTGATATCGATAGAATAACCGGTCGGCTTTCCGTCTTTGTCCAAGAATGACATGGGTGGTTGAGACACACGGTACCCGATTCTTATTTGACCGGTTTTTTTTATCTGTTCAAGGGTTCCTGTGAATTCTTCAGCTGCGAGTGGACTCGCGAAAAAAACGATCAACAAAATCACGACCAACCTACTTCTCATAATGGTTTCCTCCTGAAGAATAGTGGTCAAACGCAAGTGATGTGAGCTTACTTGCCAAAATCGAACCATACGCAAATTCCAGGTGAGAGTCAATGTCAAAGAGGCGTAATCGTTCACCGGTTCAAGGGTTCAGGGTTCAAGGTTGGAGGGAAGGGGTTTACTTCAAATCTGGGTCATTGACGCATTCGCTCTCAAGGGAGAGTCCATGGGAATGGAACGATTCGAGGACATCGAGGCATGGCAGCCGACCCCGGTGTTCCCCTGGTCGCATTGCATATGAATGGGGTCAAAGGAAAAGGCTGGCGAGGTTGGCGGTTTTCCTGGCAATGGCAATCGCAATGTCCCCCAGCGCTTCAATCCGTGCCTTAAGTTCTGCCTGTGACAGGTTTCGTCGCGAGGCTTCCTTGACCACTGTGACTAATTGATCATAAACTTGAAGATCGGTGGTGCCAGGAATAACGGCATCGATTTCCGCGCGAGAAAGACCCAGGAGCTCCTCTATTTCTTTTGCATATTTGCCGACAAATGCATCGTGGTTTCTTCGCAAAATCTCCTTAAGCTCTCGCTCCAAGTCTTCCAATCTCTCGTCATTCATCAGAATGATCTCCCTTCTTCGAAAACATCATTGTCCAGCAGATAAACTCTTTAATTCGGTTGCGTATTCCGCTATCGCTCTCATGCGTTCTTCAACCTTGTCTATGGTCTCATTTGCCCTTCTCGCCTTTTCGATAATCTCTGAGATTTTATCAGAAAACGCCACCGTTTTGGTGGCAACCTCATCACGTAATCCGTCCAATTTACCCCTACTGAGTAACTCTTGCTGCGCATCATGAACTTTGCGAATTGACGCCAGATGACCTGTAACAATAGCATTGGCATTTTGAATTTTTTGGTATGAGTCGTCTATCGCCAAAAGAACTTCGGACTCTTGTCTTGAAATGTTTTGGAGGAGTTCCCTTCGATAATTCTCGATTTGCTCGGAAAGTAAGCTGACGAAGAGGCTCATAATATCAAAAGCTCTTACCTCGTCAGCCCTCCCTACCGCGCTTTTTATTCTTTCCAGCAATTTAAAGTCCGACATTGTGTTTTGGATCATGTAGGGCCTGTAAATCTCGTCGATGAATTCGTTCACATCTTTCTTCATGCGGTCAAAATATCTGATGGTGATTTCCCGGTGTGCACGGTGAACCTCAGCCAGGTCACGGCCAACTGTGACTGAGAGTTCAACAGATTCCTTGGGTACCTGCGCGCATCCCAAAAAAACGGCAATCAGAACCAATGAGAGTGGGTAAATGGATTTACGCATAAAATCAACCTCATATCAGTTCCCAACGGGTAGAGATTAGACATTCTCTCATACGGATACTTCTCTTTTTGTTTTGGCTTCGCCGTTCAGGCTCTGATAGCTTGAGCCAATCTTCGGCCACAGGCTGAGAAATGATTCAAATAAATCCTGTATAAGCCATCCCAGTAGGTTGCTTGTCAATTATAAGAACAAAACATGATACGAAATAGGAGTGGCATGTCAAGAAAATAGACACGGCTAATGGAGACCTCCAGAATCAGCTGAGCGTGCTTTCCATTAAGCCTATCTCTTATCGATGCTCCAAATGGCAACCGGATTCGAGGGTTACGGGTGAGGGTGACAAGGTTTTTGGAGATATCGAGATGATTGAGAATTTCCAGTTTCTCGGTGGCTGGTTTCGAGACAAGCACCCTGCCTCTTTTCGTGCCCTACCGGTAAAGTCCTGAAGCGGGTTTTGCAAAAATCTTGCTGGAAAAACCAGGAAAGAGGTGGTAGACACATTCATGACGCAGAGTTCCTTGGTGATCGAAGCGGAGGATTGCGCCCGTCCCTCCGGCTTGGGCACAGGAAATATCTCTCCGCGAAATACAAACCCATTGATTCTTACGCACTGAGAAAGGAGGCCGGCTCATGAATCAGGATCAGAAAAAACAGCCGCAGTTGCCCGATGGTTGGACGGAGCTGAGGAAGGCTAAGGCTTCGGCGAAGACCGCTTGGTCCTATTATAGGGACCTGGTGAAATTACTTCACAAAGAAATCGGCGAGGAAAAAACGGCTTCTGTACTAAGAAAGCTCATGGCAGCCAATGCAAGGAAATATCTCACTCCCACCATGGAAAAATTTAACATCAAGGGAAACGATCCCTGGGCGTTGGCCAGCTACTTCAAACTGGCTACCGGCGATGTGATCGGTTACAAAGCCGAGTTGATTCAGGAGGCGCCAAACCGCGTTGTCTATCGGCTCTACCCTCCCTGTCTCTGGTTCCCGGACCTGGATATACCGCCCAGTTTCTGTGAAGCCGAAGGGGAGTTTGAAGCCGAAGCCGCCAGGATGATTAATCCTCGCATCAAAGTCTATGGCAGGGCGCTCTTGACACGGGGAGATCCTTATTGCGAGACCGTTTTTGAAGAGGAAGCAGACTGAGAGGAAAGGGGGAGGAAGGCAGCAAAGGCCGCAGCTGACCCTAAGCAGCCTCGCATTTGAGAACATGCTCTCTGGCCCTAATCTCCTGAGAACTGTCGGGCTACCTTTTGGGCAATGGCGGGCGCATTTCCTCCGGCCCGGTTGTTGATCAGGATAGTGGTCTCAACGCTATCCTCAACCGCCCGCCGCATGAGATCGGCTGCCTCCCTCACCATCTCCGGCTGAAGCATCCCTTCCACGAGCTTGTCAAAGGGATGGGCCTTTGCGTAAGCATCTTCATAGCGCATCCCTATCGGCGTCATAAGGCGGACGATCCGCTGCCTCCCGGAGTTGAAAACCCTGTGGTCCGCCTTCGCCAGTTGCTTCCTGAGAGGCGGAAGCCACGTCCAGTGAGAAAGCACCTGCCCCACTCCGTGTTTTTCCAATACGTCGAAGACCGGGGGACTCAGGTAGGCCTCCGTCCGAAGCTCAATATGATATCGAGTATCTCTTGGAATGGCTTCAAAGAACCTGTCGAAATCCTCAGCCATCTGCTGAACCGGAACGCGATCCTGCTTTCGCTGGTATTCCTGCTCGAAGATCATTCCGTTCAGGTTGGAGTCCAGGACCGCCATGGCTGGTTCATAGAAGCGTTTTTTGAAAATCTCCCCGTTGAGGTACGTTTCGTTTCCCACGTACTTGCCTCCACGGCGTATCTTCTGGGCCGAAATCATCTGGGGCATCTTCAGGACCACACGGTCCTCTCCTTTCATGTACTGCTGATATCTCTTGAGCACATGAAAGTTCTGGGTCGGCTTGCCGTCCTCGTCCAGCAGGAGAGAATAAAAAGTGTAGTCAATCTCGAGAGCCGGGAAATGCTCGAAATACTCCTCCACGCTTTCTACCGGTAAGGTTTCCTCCATGAAGGATTTCCCGCCGACGGTGTTTGTCCTTCGGCTGATTCGCCCTTCGTAGCGTTCCCTGGTATAGATCTGGCCGATCCACCCGGCATACCGGTCGCTGGCCGTACCCAGAAGGATTTTGGGGTGCAGATTGCGAAACTGGAAACTCTCTATGCTTTGCTGGACTTCAAATATGTCGTAAGCATCCTTCTTCATGATCCTCAGGGAACCCCCCGGTTTCTGTGAAGGATTGTGGCCTTTCGCATATCTTCCTGTGGAATCGCCAATTTTTCTCCATGCTCTCTACGACTCATTATATACAGGTTTTGGGGGAAAACAAGGGTGGGAGATATGAGGCAAGGGTGGAAACGGGAGGAGGAAACGATGTGGGTTGAACCCGGCGCCCCGCTCCACGCAAGAAAATCGTGAAGTCTCCTCTCGATCGAGAGGAGACTTCCTGCCCTCGTGGTGCTCCGAGGGGTCTACTTACAGCGAGGATTGCCGGTCTCACCGGGCGGCACGGTGATTTCCTCGGCCGGAATGATGTACGGCTTACCCACATAGGGGAAGGGGAAGTAATCGCTTTTCGCTTCGATCACCGCGGTGACACCCGGCGAGATCATCTGGTGATCGCATGCCCTCATGTGCACTTTACCCCAGGGCATGTCGTAGTCCATCCCTTCCCAGGCCTTGATGAGGTCCTCTGTCTTGGTGCCGCCGGCCTTCTTGATCGCATCGCCCAACCACTGGACGGCCCAGTAGCAACGCCCCATGGAGATGACGGGGTATTGGAATCCCACCCCCAGGTCCTTGTGCTTCTCGTACCAGGCCTTTACGAACTCCCTGTTGGCCGGGTTATCGATTGTGATCATGTAGGAATCTGCGCAAACGTGTCCCAGAGCCTTCTCCTTGAGGGTCTGCAAGCGAATGGAGTCGTTCAAGAAATAGTTCCCGGTGATCACTTTCCATCCCAGATCGTATCCCGTTCTGATCAGGTTGTCCAGGTCGATCCCGTAATTTCCCGTCAACACGACCTCGGCCCCCGAGGCCATGACCTTGCTGATGTATGGCGCAAAATCCTTCAGACCGATGGGGTGGTATTCCTCGCCCACGAGCTCCGCCCCGGGGATGACGTGCAGCTTTTTCTTGAATCCCTCGGCCGCTTCGTGGCCGAAGGCGTAATCCTGGCAGAGGATATAGAACTTTTTGTAATTGGCGTACTTGGCGAAATACACCATCACCGCGGCGGAGTGTTGATCCGTGTTCAGGCAGCACCGGAAGGTGTTGCGGTTGTGCTGCTCGCCCGTGATACTCGCCGCCTCGGTGCCATAAGTGAGAAATACCTTTTTGAATTTTTCGGCCACCTTCATCATGGCCATGGCGATGTGGCTCCCGGTTCCCGTCATGATGACATCGGCCTTGTCTTTCAGGATGAGCTCCGTGGCTTTGCGGGTGGCGATATCCGGCTTCAGGGCGTCGTCTTCCCCAATCACCACCACCTCCTTGCCAAGGATTCCACCCCTCTTGTTGATCATCTCCGCGGAGAATTTCACGGCGTTGAGGTAGCGATCACCCACGTCCTTCATGACGCCGGATAGTGGTTCACAGACCCCCAGGACGATCTTATCCTTTGCCTGTACGGCTGTTGCCCCGAGGATCAGCACGGTGAAAACGAAAACGACAGCGGCTGAGATCCACCAGATTGCTTGTATCCTTTTCATTCCTATCCCTCCTTTCCTCCGTTAAACATGATGGCGTAAATGGCCTTTTCTTTTTTATGGCCGTTTATCACCTCCTCTAAACCTCCAGATACTTTCGGCGAACTTCATCGGCCTCTCGAAGCTCCTGGGCCGTCCCGTGAAAAACGATCCGCCCCTTGCTCATCACGTAAAACCTACTCGCCAACCGGAGGGCCACCCTCATGTTCTGCTCCACCAGGAGGATGGCGACCTCCTGCTGGTTGATATCCCGGATGACTTGTTCCACCGTCTTCACGATCAAAGGCGCCAACCCCTCGGTAGGTTCATCCAGAAGAATGACCTCGGGGTTGCCCATCAAGGCCCTTGCAATGGTGAGCATCTGCTGCTCCCCCCCGGAAAGATGCGCCCCCTTTTGACTGTCCCGGCTCTTCAAGGCGGGGAACCAATCGTATATTTTTTGGACGCTCCAGCCGTTGCCCATGACTTTTTGACCCGTTTTCGCCCCGATGATGAGGTTTTCCCGCACCGTAAGGCGGGGGAAGATTCGCCTGTCCTCAGGGACGTATCCGAGGCCCAGGTTGGCAATGTGATAGGGAGGCATTCCGAAGATATTTTGGCCTTTGAACAAGATCTCACCGGTGTGTGGAGGGACCCAGCCGATGATGGATTTGAGGGTCGTGCTTTTTCCCACACCATTCCTTCCCAGAAGGCAGACGTCCTCTCCCTGATCGATTTCCAGCGATATTCCCTGAAGGATATGGCTCTCTTCGTAATAGGTGTGGAGGTCTCGGATCTCCAGCAGCATGGGCTACTCGTTCTCCTCTTCGCCCAGATAGGCATCTTTTACTTTCTGATCATCGCGGATCTCCTCCGGAACTCCCGAGGCGAGTATTTGCCCGTAGTACAGGACCGTGATGCGATCCGCGATGGTGAAGACCACGTCCATATCATGCTCCACGATGACCAGCGTCTTTCCCTTGGTTATTCTATCAATGAGCCGCACCGTGGAGCGGGTTTCTTCGGCGGACATCCCGGCAGTGGGCTCATCCAGAAGGATGAGCTCAGGGGCCATGGCCATGGTCAAACCGATCTCCAGGGCACGCTGATGGCCATGAGCGAGCTCTCCGGCCAATTCGGTTTTTCTCTCCAAGAGGTCTATTTGAGCGAGAATGTCCTCTGTCTCCCGGGTGATGCCTTTCATCCGGGACAGATAGGATAGGACATTGTACCGGAACATGTTTCTGGAGAGCACCGCATTGCGGACGTTTTCGAATACCGTCATATTTCGAAAAATATTGGTTACCTGAAAGGAACGGGTGAGCCCCATTCTCGCGATCTTGTGCGGGGGAAAACCGGTGATATCCTGGTCCTTAAATAGGATCTTGCCTTTGCTTGGCTTGTATTTCCCCGTGATCAGGTTGAAGACGGTGGATTTGCCGGCTCCGTTGGGACCGATAACAGCGTGCCGTTCTCCCGGATCGACGGTCAGGTTGACGCCGAAGAGGACTTCCAGCCCGCTGAAATCCTTATAAAGATCTCTCACTTCAAGGATAGCCATTGATCATCTTCCCTCACGTACCTTCTCCGGCAGCAAAGATGGACCGCAACTTCGCGGGAATCAAGCCGATGAATCCCTCGCGGAAAAAGAGAACCAGAATGACGAAGAGAACCCCGAGAATGAACTCCCAACGATCCGTCAAGCCGCTGATCCAATCGGTGAAGTAGACGAAGATGGCCGAGCCCAGGATAGGGCCTAAATAGGACCCTGTGCCGCCCAGGAATGCCATGAAGATGACTTGGGTGGACATGGCCAAGTCAATGGCACTTGTGGCCACGAAATCCTGGAAGATGGCAAAGAGGCTCCCGGCCATGCCGGCATAAAAGGCCGAAAAGGTGAATATCAGGAGCTTGGATCGAGTGACGTTATACCCGAGGAAGGCGGCCCGCTCGTCGTTCCCCTTGATCGCCTTGATGGAATTGCCGAAGGGGCTCTTGGTGAGGTACCAGCCGGCGCCGAGGAAGACGAGCACCACAACGATGACCAGATAATACATCGGTTCGAGTTCGTAAAGGTCGAGCTTGACGATCCCCAGATTGATGGGCTGGTCCGGAACGATATCGCCTATTCCGTCATCGCCACCGGTAAGGGCCCGCCATTTCCAGGCCATGGCCCAGAGAAATTGATTAAAGGCGAGGGTCAGCAGCGCAAAATAAGCGCCTTTGCGCCTGACGCAAAAGAAACCGATGATCACACCGCCAAGCGCCGCCACTATCCCGCCTGCGGCCATGGCGAGAAGGAGGGGCATGCCGCCGATGGTTTTCATGAGGATGGCGGTCGTATAGGCCCCCAGGCCGAAGAAGGCGGCGTGTCCAAAGGAGAGAAGCCCCCCATAACCGAAGAGAAAATTGTAACTGACGGCAAACAGGGAAAAATAAGCGATCTCGATTAACATGCGGGTCTGCAAGATGTCCAGAAAGAAAGGCGCCAGCAACAATAGAACGATCGCGATTGAAATGGCGGCGATGGTGCGGGTGGCGGGATGTCTCATTCTTTCTCTCCGAAAAGACCCGTGGGCATGATGATAAGCACTGCGGCCATGAGCAGGAACTGGAAGACGAGCGCCAGCCGGGGGATGAAATGCACTCCGAAGCATTGGAGTTCTCCGATCATCAGTGAGGCGACAAAGGCACCGAAAAGGCTGCCGAATCCGCCAATGACGATCACCACGAAGGTGTCCACCATCATGTCGAGCCCCATGCCCGGATAGGTGCTTAGGACAGGACTGGCGACCACCCCGGCCAGGCCGGCAAGGGCCGCGCCGCCTGAAAACACTCCCAGAAACAGACGGGGAACGTTTATGCCCAGGGCGTTAACCATGTAGGGATCCGAGACGGCAGCCCGAATGTTGATGCCGATGCGTGTCTTCATAAACACGTACAGCATGCCGACCAGTACCAGAAATGAGATGAAGAGGATGAAGAGACGATATACCGGGTAGGCCGTGCCAAACATCGGGATGGAGCCGGAGAGTATCCCGGGCACCTCGATGGGACGTGGGAAATTACCCCAGATCCACTTCACGGTCTCTCCGATGATGTAGAAGACGCCGAAGGTGATGAGCAACTCGAAGGCGTGGCCGTGGATGTGGACCCGCCTCAGGAAATATCGTTCGACGAGTGCACCGACAAGACCCATAGAGATGGGAGCCACGATCAGGGCCAGCAGGAAATTGCCCGTGCTCAAAAGCAGTGCGGCGCCTACATAAGCGCCCAGCATGTAAAATCCGGCATGGGCAATGTTGAGCACATCCATCATTCCAAAAACCAGGGTCAGGCCCGATGCCACCAGAAACAGCAGCATGCCGTAAACGAGTCCGTGAATGGCCTGGATGAAGAGAATGGAAAGGGTCGATTCCATGGGACTTGACCTCCACAGGTCGGAAGAGATGAAACCTCAGGAGCAGGATATGGTGAAATCACGTCAGCCGATGCACAAAACGCGGATCACACCAACCTACATTATAAAAAGACGTCCCATCAATGAACTCGGGATTCCTGTATGAATCCTTATATCTTTCAGCCCTTTCAGAGTCTATAGGAGACGTACCCCGGATTGTCAAGTAAAAAGGAGAGTAAAAAGGAGAGGGACGTACATTAAATAATAAGTTGACGCAAAAAAGTTTCCCTGATAAAAGGCATGCATGCCAAGAAAATCACGCATAGACGCTCCAGGGGCCCTTCAGCATGTCATCGGTCGAGGAATTGCCCACCAGGAGATTTTTTCGGACAGAGTTGATTACGAGGATTTTTTAGATCGCCTTGCGGAAATATTGTCAGAGAGCAACACCTCTTGCTACGCATGGACGTTAATGCCCAATCATTTTCATTTGTTATTGAGAACTGGAAGTGCATCGATTTCCAGGGTTATGCAGAGACTTTTAACCGGTTACGTTGTGAAATACAACCGCCGTCACGGCCGTTTCGGCCATCTTTTCCAAAACCGATATAGATCGATTCTGTGCCAGGAAGAAGCGTATCTTTTAGAACTGGTTCGCTATATTCACCTAAATTTGTTGCGGGCCAAACTGGTTTCAGGATACAAAGGCCTCTGTCGACATCCTTATTGTGGACACGGTGTTATCCTTGGGATTCGGGAGAATAATTGGCAGGATGTAAAATTTGTACTGCGCCTGTTCGGGGACAAAGAGGGCAGTGCCAGAAAGAAGTATGATGAATTTGTAAGGGAGGGCATCAAGCAGGGAAAGCGTTCAGATCTAACAGGCGGTGGTCTTTTGCGGAGCCAGGGGGGATGGGCGGAGGTCAAGGCAACAAGGAGAACCGGTGAATATCAGAAAGGTGACGAGAGGATTTTGGGGGACGGTGATTTTGTGGATAAGGTATTGTCACAGGCTGAGGAACGCTTTGAAGAGAGGCATCGCCTTCGGTCCGAGGGATATGATTTGGACAAGCTCATTGAGCGGGTTGGAGAACTGATGTCAATAAGTCCCGAAGAGATGACGGAGAGGGGTAAGGAGAGGAGGAAGGCAGAGGCGCGCGCGATACTATGTTACTGGGGAGCAGATTGCTTGGGGATCAGCCAAATGGAGTTGGCAAAACGATTAAAGCTGACACAGCCGGCTGTGAGTCAGGCGGTCCGAAGGGGGAAGCGTCTGGTAAGGTCGCGGTCCTATTCATTGATTCGCCTTCCCCGGGATACTCGGTAGCTTGTTGGAGCGAAGCGGAAATTCCCCTTTTGCGGGCTGCGGGGAGCTTCATTAAGGATCGAATCTTATAATCTTATGTACGTCCCGGAGGGTTTATGAAGATTTTAATCGTTTATTATTCCATGTATGGGCATATTCATCGGATGGCGGAAGCCGTCGCTGAAGGGGCCAGGGAAGTCAGTGAGGCGGAGGTGGCAATTCGGCGTGTTCCCGAAACGCTGTCGCAAGAGGTTTTGGCCAAAATGGGAGCCCTCGAGGCCCAGAAGGCCATGTCCCATGTTCCGATCTGCAGTATCCAGGAACTGGAATCAGCGGACGCTATCATTTTTGGCACCCCAACCCGTTTCGGAAACATGTGCGGCCAGATGAGGCAATTCCTGGATGCCACAGGCCAGCTTTGGGCAAAAGGCGCCTTGATCGGGAAGGTGGGGAGTGTATTTGCCAGTTCAAACACCCAGCACGGAGGACAGGAATCAACCATTCTCAGTTTTCACAATACCCTTCTTCACCACGGGTTCGTTATCGTGGGTCTTCCCTATAGCTTCCAGGGGCAGATGAGAATGGATGAGATCACGGGGGGGTCGCCTTACGGCGCTTCAACCATTGCGGGGGCCAAGGGCGATCGGATGCCCAGCGAGAATGAACTGGCTGGAGCGCGTTTCCAGGGAAAACATGTGGCTACAATAGCTGCCAAGCTTGCTAAATGATGATTGATTCATCCCGTCTTGTCCCAGGGAGAGTTCCGGCAAGGGGGATTTCAAAGGCGGTTTTGGTCCTTTGGATGTTGGTCCTTCGGTAGTGTCCTTCGACGCAGCTCGGGATGGTGAGCTTGTCGAACCACTTCGAGCTTCGAATTTCATGCTTGGAATTCAGAGGCTCAAGGTGGTGAGTCTCCAACACCCCTTATTGTGGGCGCCATCAAAGGCGGGTCCTCCGGGTGCGGATCCCTTACAGCCATTGCGAATTTGCTGCTGCGACAGCCGTCAAAATGCAGAAGGAACGAGAGGGAGAAAAGTCAATGACGGAGAAGGGCATCCTTCCATGGCGGAATCCGGCGGGATTGCGGAAAGGGTGCTAGTCTTTCTTGGTTTTCGTGGGCGTTTGTTCATGCGCTCATCCGCAATTTTTTTCTCCTTTTTTAGTTGACAGGCTGTTAATCTCAAACTATTTTCTACTAATAATGATTTTCTTATCATCTTCGGGGCGACAGGAAACGAAAATGCAAGGAGCCCGTCTTGAAAAAATGATAGAGACCCTCAAGGAGAGCAATTTCCGCATCACTCCCCAGCGAATTGCCATCCTCAAAATCCTGGCGGTGAGTGACTGCCACCCGAGTGTTGAAAACATCTATGAGCAGGTGAAAACGGATTTTCCCACGACGAGTCTGGCCACAGTCTACAAGACGGTCACTCTTCTCAAGGAGCTTAACGAAGTCCTGGAGCTGGGATTTCCAGAGGGAAGCAATCGCTACGACGGCAGCAGGCCCTATCCTCATCCGCATCTCATCTGTATCAAATGCAAAAAAATTCTTGATCCGGATCTGGAGAGTCTGGAGGGCGTGACGGAGGAACTGATTTCAGAGACAGGGTTCCGCATTACCAGCCATCGCCTCGATTTTTTTGGAATTTGTCCTGATTGCCAGGAAAAAAATCATTAAGGCTCACACTCTTTGGAAAACCATTCTCATTGCCCTACTTCATGATGGCGCGCGGCGATCATGTGGGAAGCGGATGCAGATCCTGCCGGCGCAGAGGAGAAAACGAAAGAACAAAGAAATGGAGGCGTTCAAAAGCCATCCCGGAGTAATCTCTTCAAGGAATCCAAGGGGAGGATAAAACCGCCCCAGCAGCGGTTGATGTTTGATGAAGAAAAGGGTATCCGTGTCACGAGACCGGACAAGAGAGGCAGAGCGCAAAAGCCCTAATTCAGAATCGTTAACCGTGCCCAATCAAGAAAGGAGGTTGCTTATGCCTGAAGAATTCAAAGCAGGTTGCGCGCGGCCGACAGGCGGCCCTGTAGGAGAACCGGAGGCGGAAACCAAAGAACAGTCAACCGAGACAGTGAAGAGGGAGGTGAAATCCATGGTGATGATCGGAAGGAAAGCGCCGGATTTTGTGGCCCCGGCATATCTGGAAGGGAAGTTCGTGAATGTGAAGCTCTCTGAATACTTGGGCAAATGGGTCCTCCTTTGCTTTTATCCCGGGGATTTCACCTTTGTGTGAGCGACCGAGATTTCAGCAGTTGCTGAAAAATACCCGGAATTTCAGAAGCTTGGTGCGCAGGTCCTTTCCATGAGCATCGACAGCGTTTTTGTGCATAAGATGTGGAACGACCAGGAATTGTCCAAGATGGTTAAAGGAGGAGTGCCTTTCCCCATGCTTTCCGATGCAGGCGGAAAGGTGGGAACCATCTTCGGAGTTTATGACGACCAGGCGGGTGTGGAGACAAGAGGGAGATTCATTATCGATCCTGACGGGGTGATCCAGGGCTATGAAGTTCTGACGCCGCCGGTGGGCAGAAATGTGGCGGAATCCTTGAGACAGCTCCAGGCCTTCCAGGTTGTCCGCAACAGCAAGGGCACCGAGGCGACGCCTTCCGGCTGGAAACCAGGAAAAATGACTTTAAAACCGGGACCCGATCTTGTTGGAAAGGTCTGGGAGGTTTGGAAGACGACCATGGCTTTCGATTAATGTCCATCGGAAGCTGCTGTCCGTTTCCAGGTCCTATGACGTGATCCGATAAATCCACTGGATTTTTTCGGAGCAAAGGTGAAATGTGGGTCTGTTGGAAAATCAATCTTACTGAGTAAATATTCTTAATATTGAACATCGAGCCTTTTGCCAATGAGCATGAGTTCAAGGAGGCCGCTGAAAAAGTCCCAGCCAACGGGCTGGTCCGGCGGCCTTTTTGAGCAAAACGCGCAATGTTTGAAATGAGAAGCTATGAGATGGCAGAGAAAGAAAAGACTTTGACCACATCCGCACTCCTTCCAAGGCCCGGTTCAGGACCCGGATTTTGCCGAGCCGCCCTTGAAGATCTCCGGTGATGCGGCTCGTTACGACCATCGGGAAGGCAATGACGATCATAATCAGCCCCGCGCCCTGTTCAATCTCTTCCACGAGGGCCGGAAATCAGGGCTTTTCTCCAATATCGACGAGGCGATGAAAGACGTTCCGAATCCCATTATGGAGAGACAGCTCAAACTTTTTGACAAGGTTGATCCCGCGGAGGGCGAAGGGGTTCGGGAGGCGCTCAAGAGGCTTTACGGATAGAGTTTCTCATGATCAAAAAGAAAGGAGGACAAGCCTTGAACAGAAGAACAGGCTACTTCAAAGGGATACTTCGCGCCGGGGCCGTTGCGGTAACCTTCATGGCGTGCGTCGCTCTTGCAGCACCCCTTGGGCTGCCGCCGGTGCCGGTTCCGGCCGATAACCCCATCACAGCGGAAAAGGTGAAGCTCGGCGACAAACTCTTTCATGACACCCGGTTCAGCAGCACAGGCGAGGTCAGCTGCTCCACCTGCCACGAGAGGGACAAGGGGTTCACCGATAACCTGCCTGTCTCCGAAGGGATTAAGAAACTCAAGGGCACGCGAAACGCCCCTACCGTGATCAATGCGGTATACCTGCACAGCCAATTCTGGGACGGCCGTGAGCCGAGCCTCGAGTCCCAGTCCGCCCAACCCTTCGTGAACCCGGTCGAGATGGGCCTCGAGAACCACGAGCCGATCCTCAAGATCGTGCGAAGCGATCCGGAGTACCTGGATCTCTTCCAGAGGGCCTTCGGCAAGACCGGGGACAAGATCACCATGGTGGAAGTTGAGCAGGCTCTTGGGACTTTTGAGAGAACATTAATCGGAGGGAACTCACCCTTCGACCGCTATTACTTCGGCGGCGACAAAACGGCCATGAGCCCTGCAGCGATTCGGGGACTGGAAGTTTTTATCAACCAGGGGCGGTGCGTCTCGTGCCACGTGATCGAGCAGACCCAGGCCCTTTTCACCGACAACCGTTTCCACATGATCGGGGTAGCGGCCAATCGGATGCCCAAGGATCTGGACGAGCTGTCGGCTGCCGTGGAGGATGTGAAGAAGCGGGGAACGGACATCGCCGTTTTGAGCAACGAAAAAACTTCCTCTCTCGGCCGGTACGCGGTGACGCGCGATCTCACGGACATCGGGGCCTTCAAGACCCCGACGCTCAGAAACATCGATCTTACCGCTCCCTATATGCACGACGGGAGCCTCGAGACCCTGGAAGAGGTGGTGCAATTCTACAACAACGGTGGCCGGCTGGAGGAGACGGATCCCGTGCCCGAGCTTTTGAGCGGCGGGATTCGGCCTCTCGACCTCACGGAGGAGCAACAGGCGGACCTGGTGGAGTTCATGAAGGCGCTGACGAGCCCGGAGTTTGTCCGGAAGTGAAGGCCGAGGTTCCAGGAAGAGATTAAGGAGGAAGACAGGATGAATATAAGCCGACGTTCATTTCTCAAGACAACCGGTGCGGCCCTGGTGGCGAGCGCCTTTCCCATGAGCCTGGTGAAGGTCGCTCTAGGATCTGCGCAGGATTTCACTTTTGCCTATATCTCCGATGCCCACATCCAATACATCAAGGGAAACAAGTTCGTGCGCAACTGGGATATGGGGCTCATACGATCGATCCGGGAAGCCAATCTGCTGACGCCGCGGCCGGATTTTTTCATGTTCGGCGGCGATCTTGCGCAACTGGGCATGAAGGAAGAACTCGATCACGGGCTGGAGATCATGTCAAGGCTCAGGGGTAAGGTTCACTACGTGATCGGGGAGCACGACTACTACCTGGATCTCGGAGAGTATTGGCAGCAAAAGATTTCTCCGCTCTATTACAGCTTCGATCATAAGGGCGTTCATTTCGTGATCCTGAACAGTATCCTCACCTATGACAGTTGGACCCACAAGAAGTGGGCGACTCCTATGGACCGGATGCTGGCCATGGCTCGGCTCGACAACCCGGAGGGGTCTCCGTTCATGGTGGGGACCGAGCAGTTGACGTGGTTGGGGAAGGACCTGGAGGCGGTGGACAGGACCACCCCGGTGGTTGTGTTCTCCCACTCCCCTATTCAGAAGATCTTTAAGGGATGGAACTTCTGGACCGACGATGCCGAGAAAGTGCAGGCGCTGCTTAAACCCTTTGACAAGGTGACTGTGATCTACGGCCACGTCCACCAGATCCAGTACAACCAGATCGGCAACATCACCTTCCATGCCGTGATGGCCACAGCCTGGCCATGGCCCTACCCCCAGTCTTACACCCAGGTGGAGAACCGCCTCCCGAAGCTCACGGTGCCCATGAACCGCGCCGATCCTTTTTTTGAACGAGACGCCACGGGTTGGCAGTTCATCGACGTACGAACAGGCAATGTGGCCATGCACTACCAGTTGCCCGATAACGAAAACCGGAGTGTCGCCTTCAACGCCGAAACCGGCTATCCGAAGGACTTGAAGTATCAGGACCTTGGCAGCCGAATTCCGCCGCAAGACCATTACTAGGGCGGGAAAGGAGGTATCCTATGGGAAGAAACAGAAAATTCGCGGGAGTTGCAGCAGCCGTGGCGCTTGTGGCGGTCGTCCTGGCCACGTCTTTTTCGACAAAGGCAAAAGAGTTCACCAAGGAAGATCTGGAGCGCTGGGAAAGGGAATTCATGACCGTGGTCATGGAGGGGGAAAAGCTCTTTCATAGCTCCAGTCTGGGCAAGAACAAGGTCTCCTGCGACCAGTGTCACCCCAACGCGGCCAACACGCATCCGGAGACCTACCCCAAGTTTCAGCAACAGATCGGAAAGGTGGTCTCGCTTTTCGAGATGGTGAACTGGTGCCTGAGGAACCCCCTGGAAGGTGATCCTCTGGCGGCAGACGATCCGAAGATGGTGGCTCTTCTTGCCTACATCACCTATGAAAGGCGCGGTGTCCCCCTTGAGCCGGGCAAACACTGATATATGGGAATCGTGGAGACCTCTTGGATCGACTCGCTTGCCTGCTGCCTTAGAGTGGGGATCCACCCCTCAAATTACCAGGGCTCATGCCTAGCCTAAGAGGTATCGCAGGATCATGAGGCTTCCCTCTCTGCAGGTAGAGTTTTTGCACAGGAATGGAAGGAGGAACCCCCATGTTCGTTTTTGCCGTTAATTCAAGCGCCCGGGCCGGCAGCGACAGCAAAACCGAAATCATGCTGAATGCTTTGGTGGCGGGGATGCGCGAAGCCGGGGCAACCGTTGAGGTGGTGAACCTGAAGGACAAAAAGATCCGGGTCTGCGCCGGATGTTACACCTGCTGGACAAAAACACCCGGCAAGTGCATTCATCAGGATGACATGACCAGGGAGCTCTTTCCCAAGTGGGTTGAATCGGATCTATGTGTCTACGCCACCCCGTTGTTCCACCACACGGTGAATGCCACCATGAAAACGTTTATTGAGCGGACGCTGCCCGTGGCCGAGCCCTATCTCATCACGGAGGGCGAGCGGTGGACCCATCCGCTCCGACATAAGAAGACCCCCGGGGCCGTGGTTCTCTCCGTTGCCGGGTTTCCGGCGATGTCGGCCTTTGCGGCTTTGCAGCACTATATCCAATTCTTGTTCGGCTATCGCGAGGGTCGGCTCTGGGGAGAGATTTACAGACCGGGAGCCGAGATGCTTCCCTTTGCGGGAGAAAAGCGGGATGATATCTTAAAGGCCACCCACCTGGCCGGCCGGGAACTGGTCGAGCAAAAAACCATCCTACCCGATACCAAGGCACGGATCGAGCAGCCCATATCGGACGATATGGACGCCTTTGCCGAGATGGCCAACCTCTTTTGGGATTCCTGTATCGCGGAAGGCGTCAGCCCAAAGGAGTTCAATCAAAAAGGCCTGCGGCCCCGACCCAATTCCATTACAAGCTTTATGCGTATTTTGAGCATGGGATTCAATCCCCAGCGGGCGGCCGATGTTGAGGCCGTACTCCAGTTTGATTTCTCCGGATCGGTCACGGGTCGATGCCATGTTACGATCACGAAAGGATCCTTTTCATCATCCGAGGGGCCGGCAGAAAAAGCCGATCTGATCATAAAGACACCCTTCGATGTGTGGATGGACATCCTCACCGGCAGGGCCGACGGTGCGAAGATGATGATGGAGGGCAAGGTTACGGCCGAGGGAGACCTAAACCTACTGATCAATATGGCGCAATGGTTCGGCAGGTGATGGTTTCGGTTGGAAGGCAGCCGTAATGGCGCGGGGTCAGGTGTCAACATTTGGCATAGCACGACAAATGTTGGGAGCTGACCCCTGATCACTTATTTTATCTTGGCCAGGTTTTTTGCATATCTTTTATACTCTTCCAAAGGGGTGATGGCCCGCATGACCATGCGTTCAGCCTGACTCGGCCCGGCCCCCACACATATCTCCACCTGCATGGGACCGTGAGTCAGGTTTTCGATGTACCTCATGATCTTCATGCGGTTTTCCGCGTCCACGTCGGCCACGCCCTTCATGTACTTTTCCACGAACGGCCCGATCTTCGGGTGGCGTAGGTCCTTCTCGGAAGGCATGGTCACCAGGAGGCCACCCGAAATGTCGTGGGCGTTGTGGACCATGTCGTAGACGAATTTGCTCCCCATGTTCTTCATACAACTGGTAAAGCGCGGATTCGACAGGAAAACACCGGAGGGATGCTCCGTGCCCGTAGCTGCGGCTGCGATGGCACAACTGAACATGGTCTCGGTCTCGATCAGCATGTCCGCGATCTTGTCCTGCACGTGGCCTTTCTTGTCCACGCCGTTATATTCTGCGACCAACTGGGTCGCTCCGACCAGGGTGTCGAAGACGCCGGCCTTGCAACCATTTTCTCGGTGATAAGAAGCGAAGCGCCAAACAGCGTCCAAGGAATGTTCGGTTTCGCCGCACAAAAAGACCCTTTCCCAGGGCACAAAGACGTTATCGAAGACGATGGTCGTTTCGTGGGAGCCCGCCCCGTAAGTAATGTTGCCGGTGTCCATCAACGTGTCTTCCAGGCGGCGGGTGTCGCTCGGCACCCGGCCGAAGATATGAAACAGCCCCTCTGCGTTGTTTGGCACGCAAAACGACACGGCGTATTCTTCTTCACCGGGACGCATGGTCTGGGTGGGGATGACGAAGACTTCGTGGGCCAGGGCCGCGCCGGTGATGTGAGCCTTGGCACCGCGGACTACGATGCCATTGTTGTTCTTGTCCACCATGTGGACGAACATGTCCGGATCGGCCTGCTGGGAGGGCCGCTTGCTGCGGTCGCCCTTGACGTCGGTCATGGCCCCTGCCACAGCCCAGTCATTGTTCTGGGCCAGTTTCAACCATTCTTTGAAGCGTTGATGGTAGTCGGTGCCTTTATTTTGGTCCACGTCCCAGGTGGCCGACCAGATGGCCGAAATCATGTCCATGCCCACGCAGCGTTGAAAGCAGGATCCGGTCATTCGAGCCAGGTGACGTTCCAATTCGATCTTTTTCATCATAGCGTCTCGAGAAAAATACGGCGCAGTCCAGAGGCTGATCGGCTCACCGTTCAGCAGTTCACTCGTGGTCTGCCATTCCGCCTGATGGGACACGGAATAGGTGAGTTTCATGGAGTTCACCGAGGGCTGGACCATGGCGTGCTCATGCAGGTCCTCAATGAGCTCACCATGGATATACACGCTGGGTTGGATTTTTTTGTGGGTTTCCAGATACTGCTGGGGGGTCATAATCGCCATTTCGCAGTCCTCCTCTTTTTTCCCGCTGCTGGATTCATAAGAAGGGTTATCTTCTTTTCCTTTCACAAACGGCCCTGGCCCTGCCGGTTGCAGCGGATGAAAGGGAATCGCATTAGATGATCTCCGCCTCCCTGAGTTTCGAGATTTCCTCCCAGTTGTAGCCGAGAATTTCGATGAGCACCTCCTCGGTGTGCTGACCGAACTCAGGGGCTTCCCGCATGATCGACGCCGGGGTCTCGCTGAAGGTCACCGGGAATCCTATCTCCTTGATCTTGCCCATGGTGGGATGGTTGAATTCCGTGATATATTCATTGGCCAGGGCCTGGGCGTCCTCTTCCAGGTCCGCGAGGGTGTTCACGGGGGCGTACACGCAACCGTTTTCCTTGAGCACTCCGATCCACTCTTCCCTTGATCTGTTCGCAAAGACTTGGTCGAGAATCCGGATCAGCTCCTCGGCATGTTCGCTCCTTTTCGTCATTTCGTCAAAGCGGGGGTCCTTTTCCAGATCCTGTATGCCCAGTGCCCTACAAACGTTAGGCCAGAATTTATCCGGCTGCAAATGCGCCAGAGCGATCCACTTGTCGTCATTACACCTGTAGTGGTTCCAGAGGGGGTTCCCCGCCTTCTTCCTTTCCACTCTCATGGTGGGCACTTTTGCCACGCAGTTCATGGTGACGACCAGTCCCAGCAGATGCATCATGCTGCCAAGGAGAGAGGTGTCCACCTTCTGTCCCATCCCATGGCGCTCCCGCACCAGCAAAGCTGCAAGGATACCGTAGGCCGTCATGGTCGCGCCCATCTGATCGGCCATACCCGCCTGCACCATCTGAGGCGGCATATCGGGCTCCCCCGCGACGCTCATAAGTCCGGACCTGGCAACTCCGGTGTAATCGGCGGAAGGGTTATAGGCATCCGGTCCCTTCGGCCCCCAACCGGAGGCGTGGGCGTAAATAATCTTTGGATTGTATTTGCAGAGGGTCTCATAGCCCAGGCCCAGTTTCTCAGCGACCCCCATGCGGAAGTTGTGAACGAAGACATCCGACTTTTCAACCAGGTGAAATAGAATTTTCTTCCCTTCCTCTTTTCTCAAATCCAGCGTGATACACCTCTTACCCCGGTTGTTGTTTTCATAATAAGGATTTCTTCCCACATCCCCACCAATCATTGTGCCGATCATTTTCATGAGCCCCCGGGCCGGATCGCCCTCCACACGGTGCTCTATCTTAATGACGTCGGCTCCTAAATCAGCCAGCATAGCGGTACAAACCGGTCCTTGCTGGAATATGGTCCAGTCGAGAACCCGTATCCCGTCGAGTACCTTTATCCCTTTTTTTTGTGCATTCACCTGGCTCATTCCTCCTTTCAGTTCCAATGTTCAGCGGTCATGGAAAACCTGGCCATTTAAGATTCACGCAGCTATCCGGTATCTCTCCTTTTAGCACCATGGCAATATTTTGACCCGTTTTGCTGAAAATACGAAGCCTGGCTTCCATGGTACTGGTCGCTATGTGGGGCGTGCAAAATACATTAGATAGAGTTAGTATTTCATCGTCGGGATCTAATGGTTCTTCCCAGAAAACGTCAAGACCTGCTCCCGATATTTTCCTTTCCTTCATTGCCCTGATGAAATCTTCTCTCTTTATAATGTTCCCTCTGGCAAGGTTGATCAAAATAGCGGTATTTTTCATCTTGCATATACTTTCATAGTTAATCATTCCAATTGTATCCTTATTGGATGGGCAGTGTAAAGACACAACATCCGAACTCTCCAGGATATAGTCAAGCTTATCTGACCCGCCTATGAAATCTATGTCGAGAGGTCCAAGCTTCTCCGGATATTTATCTATCCCTATGATTTTCATGTCAAATGCTCTGGCTCTCTTTATCAATTCTTTTGCGCTTCTCCCCAACCCGATAAGCCCGAGGGTTTTTCCCGCAATCTCAGAGGAAGTGGGCTGGAAAAAAATTCTTCTTTCCATAAGTTCTCTAGATTCAAGCACTTTTCTCATCGTACATAACATCAGGACAAATGCGTATTCCCCCATAGCGATGGCACTTCCTTCAGGTTCGTTCACGACCGGAAGATTTCTCTTCGTCGCTGCGTCAATATCCACTGTATCCAATCCAACACCGACCTGAACAATCCCTTTTAGTTTCTTGGCGGAATCGATGACATTTTCCGAAATGACGGCTATTGCCGGTATGATAATATCCACATCGGATACGAGTTGGCGGAGATCCTTGTCTTCTGCGTTTGGAATGATTTGCACCTCAAATTGTCTCAAGGGTTTCAGTAAGGCTCCTAGCAAGTCGGGACCCTGGGGCGCTTCGGAGAAAGCTTCCAGGTTTGCTTCGTTCATACCAAAAAACATCTTCAGGTGATGGGGCATTGTAAATTCTCCTTCGAGTGGCTTGAAAGTAGGCCTCGTTCCAGGAACGCGTGTTGAACGCCCATTTCACCGCATGGAAGAGCGGGAAGAATCCGCCCGCACGGTCTAAATGCATGCGGGTGATAAAGAGCTTGGCGAGCACGACTGGCGGGATTCCGGTGCTTCAAAAAATTAATACGCTGCAAATCCCCAGGAATGTAACCTGTTTTCTCCAAGCTCCGGTTGTGCGGCATAGGTCTCCCGGGTGATCTTCTTGGGGTGGAGCGAATCCCCGCCCAATTTGGATCCCTGCGGTATATCGTTTTATGGATGGCTCTCAAGATTTTCTGATCGAATTGTCCCAAATTAAAACGCGGGGGTTGAAACGGTCAAGAGAAAACTGCCGAATCAGGTTGGAGGCTGAGCCAGGGGGGGGTCATCATTTTGCGTTTTCGCGGTTGAAAAATGGGCACTTTTGAGTCATGGTTTCGTTAATAAGATTGGCGTTTCTGCCCAAAAAATCTTGATTCTGCCTGGGTGGGAAAGATCTTGGATCACCAACTCCCATTGAAAATGGTCAAGACCATGGCCAGGTCGGCCCTTCTCCTAGCTCTGACGGTTTCGCTTTCCTGCGGACCCGGAGAGAATTCCCTTGTATTGTCCGTTGGAGGGACACCTTCAGAGTTGGCGTTCTGGGAAGAGCTTGTCGAGGATTTCGAAAAGGAAAACGGGATTCCCACCGAGCTTCTGCGTCAGCCCACCGACACGGAGCAGCGGCGACAGGGGCTGGTTTTGGCTTTGAAGGCCGGCAAGCCAAACCCTGATGTGTTCCTGATGGATGTGGCTTGGATGGGGCTTTTCACCTTCTCCGGCTGGCTGGAAGATCTCGGTAAGGATGTGGACACGAGCCCCTTTTTCCAGGGTGTGCTCCACCTGGTGGATATCTACCGGGGAAAGATCGTCGCGCTCCCTGTCTACCTCGATGCGGGTCTCCTCTATTATAGAGAGGATCTTCTCAGGCGATTCCAGCATCCGCTTCCTCCCAGGAGATGGGATGAGCTTCTCTCTGTTGCAAGAGAGATACAGCAGAGGATGAGGAATCAAGCCCCTCGGTTTTACGGCTTTGTCTGGCAAGGGGCCCAGTACGAGGGACTCATCTGCAATTTCTTGGAGTTTGCCGGATCCAAGGGCGGTTTTGTGGTCCGGGAAGACGGAATTTTACTGAATTGTGCCGAAAACCGCCGGGCTCTCAAATTTATGCAGAGCCTTATCTGGGATCAAGCCATCTCGCCGCCGAGCACGTTCACCGAAATGAAAGAAGAGGAGACGCGCGCCTATTTTCAGGCAGGGGACGCTTTGTTTGAGAGGAACTGGCCTTATGCGTGGGCCCTCCACCAGAGCCCTGAGTCCGAAGTGCGGGGTAAAGTGGGGGTGGCTCCAATGCCGGCGCCCCCGAACGGGGAGAGTGTGTCCACCCTCGGAGGATGGCACATCGGGGTTTCAAGATTCTCGGACCGCAAAGAGGAGGCAAAAAAACTTGTGGCCTTCATCACCTCCTACGAAACCCAAAAGAGACTGCTTTTTCGCCTGGGGTGGAACCCGGGCCGCCGGGATCTCTACTCGGATGCCGAGGTTCTCGAAAAGGCTCCGCATTTCAATGCGTTGAAAACGGTCTTCCAGAAAGCCAGGCCAAGGCCGATTTTCCCCTACTACACCCAAGTATCCGAGATCGCCCAGCGGCATATCAACAGGGTGCTGGCGCGAAAGGCCGCCCCGGCGGAGGCACTGTCGGAGGCGGAAAAAGATATCTCGGCTCTTGTAATGCGTTACAAGGTTCAGGGGGATCCCTCAACGACCGAGTGACCAGGAGAAGACGGCGTGGACAGGGTAAAGAGAAAGAATATCACGTTGTGGATTTCCCGGCGCTCGACCACCTTTTCAGAGAGCTTTCAGGCGACACGCTTTCTCGCGCCTCTTTTCCTCTTCGTGGCTTTATTCATCCTGCTTCCTGTGATGGGGAGCTTTGTGGACAGCCTTTTTCTTGATGTGACCTTCAGGCAAAGGAAGTTCGTCTTTTTCGAAAATTTCGAGCAGCTTTTTCGTGATCCGGCGTTTTGGGGAGCCTTTCGATTCACTTGCCTTTTTGCCTTGGTCTCCGTGCCCGTTGAAACATTTCTGGGGCTGATGATCGCCCTCGTAATCAATGAGCGGTTTCCCGGTCGCGATCTTCTGAGGGCATGCGTTCTCATCCCCTGGGCCATCCCGGCAACTGTCTCGGGTCGGATCTTCGAGCTCATTTACAACTATAGCTTCGGTGCGGCCAACTATCTATTGGAAGCGCTTCTAATAACCGAGGAGCCCGTGAACTGGTTGGGCACAGAAATGGAAGCCTTTTTCGCGCTGGTGGCGGCGGATGCCTGGAAGACGACGCCTTTTTGCGCCATCATCCTCCTATCGGGTCTATCCGCAATCCCGGAGGATCTGTATCAACAGGCCAGGATAGACCGGGCCAACTTTGCACAGCGCTTTTTTCGCCTGACTTTGCCCTTGCTCAAGCCGGTGGTCATCGTGGTCCTCATTTTCAGAACCATTGAGGCGCTTCGGATCTTCGACCTCGTTTTCGTGCTCACCGGGGGTGGACCCGGTGGCGCCACCAATTCCCTTTCTCTCTATGCCTTCGGGTATTTTTCGGCCGGGGATTTCGGTTATGCTTCGGCATGCAGCGTCGTTCTCTTCATTGTGGCTTTTGCCTTCTCATGGATCTTCCTGAAGGTGGGGCGGTTTCAAAGGGAGGCGATATGAACGAGGGCCGGCTAAAATCCCTCCTCCTGGTCATCGGCGGGATAGTGACCTTTCTAGTCCCTTTAACTCCTTTTTTTTACATGGTTTTGACCGGCCTGAGCGAGCACCATGACTTCCTTTCAGCGGACAAGTCCTTTGTTTTCACCCTTTCTCATTTCCATGCGGTCCTTGCTTCGGAGTCCTCGCATTTCATGGCCTTTGTGCGAAACACCCTCATCGTTAGCGCGGCGAGTGCCGTTATTTCCGTATGCATCGCATCCATGGCGGCCTATGCCGTCACGAGACTTTCTTTCAGGGGCAAGATGGCTTTCATGCTGGTCATTTTAGCCCTCTCCATGTTTCCGCCCATCAGCCTCGTGGGTTATCTCTTCAAACTCATGAGCGGGCTTGGCTGGATCAATACTTACCAAGCCCTTGTTTTTCCCTATGTGGCGTGGACCTTGCCCCTGTCCCTGTGGATCCTTGTCAGTTATTTTTCCAATATTCCCAGGGACCTGGATCGGGCCGGTTTGGTGGACGGTTGTTCCAGGCTGCAAATTCTGATCAAGGTGATCTTTCCTGTGGCTGCCCCCGGCATCTTCTCCACGGCGCTCCTTTCATTCATATTCGCCTTCAATGAATTCATGTTCGCCTTGATGTTGACCACGGACTACTCCGCCCGAACCATTCCCGTGGGGATCGCACTGTTCGAGGGGTTGCACGGTCAGATCCCATGGGGAGAGATTATGGCGGCTGCGACCATGACCACCATCCCCGTGGTGATTCTTGCACTGATTTTTCAGCGGCGAATCATTCAGGGGTTGACCCGAGGAGCGGTCAAAGGATGAAAATCGTGTGCCGCCACCTCCGTAAACGATTTTTGACCATGCGCGGAGTGGTCGAGGCTGTCAAAGATCTCTCCCTGGAGGTGGAAAAGGGCGAGTTCTTCGTTTTTCTGGGTCCCAGCGGCTGCGGAAAGTCCACGCTGTTGAATCTTACGGCGGGTTTGGAAAAGCCTACCGACGGGGAAATCCTTTTCAATGATCGAATTGTGGCGGCACCGAAAAAGAAGATCTTTATTCCGCCCAGGGAGAGAAATGTGGCCATGGTTTTTCAAAGCTATGCTTTGTATCCCCATCTCAACGTGTTCGAAAACATCGCCTTTCCGCTACGTGTGAGCAAGGAGAAAGACAGGGAGATCAATAAGTCCGTGCAAGAGGTATCCACCATGCTCGGAATCCGGGATCTCATGGAAAGAAAGCCCGGGGAACTCTCCGGTGGCCAACGCCAGCGAGTGTCTATCGCCCGTGCCATTGTGCGCAGACCCGACGTCTTCCTCCTGGACGAGCCGCTCTCCAACCTCGACGCGCAGCTTCGTATGAGCACCCGGGGGGAACTCAAACGGCTTCAAAGGGAACTGGAGGTTACCACCTTGTACGTCACCCATGATCAGACTGAGGCCATGACCCTTGGTGACAGGGTGGCTGTGTTGAAGGACGGATTTCTAGTCCAGGTCGGAACACCCGCTGAACTCTACGAGAAACCCAAGAGCTCCTTTGTGGCCACCTTTATCGGTTCCCCCCCCATGAACCTGATCCTTGCCCAGGTGAAACAAGAAGAAGAACGGGTGATACTGTCCTTCGACGACGTTTCCGTGGTCCTGCCCCCAGAGCAAACCGAGAAGATCAGAGGGATGGCAAAGGAGGATGTGCTGATGGGGATTCGGCCCGAGCACGTGACACTGTTGGAGCAAGAAAGGGAGTCAACATATTCCGGCAGGTTGTCTTCCATTGAGCCGCTTGGGAGAGAGACCCTCCTGCGGATCCGGACAGGCCAAAAGGAGGTCGTGGCCCTGAGTTCACACAAACACTACCACCTGAACGAGACGGTCCGCTTTTTCTTCGAACCGGGGCGAATTCATCTTTTCGATTACTAGTGTCCCGACGTTTTGTCAAAATCTTTTATACCCTATTGATCTTAATGCATTTAAAAGCCAATATGCAATTTTTCCATTTGAAATCTCAAGGCCTCTCCAATCATACTCCTCGACCATCGAGCGAGGAGGTGGACCGCCATGAATTCCGGAAGGCCCCTTTTCAGCCAACTGATGGAGTTCTTGCAAGCGGCTCGCGCAGCTATTTATCTGAATTTATTAGGTGCGGGGGCCAAGAGAGGCAGCCATTTTATGGATGCTTTGTGCCTGCCGACCGCAAACCCAAGACAGAGCTGATTGGACAAAAGGGGAGCATGTGAGTTTGCAGTCATGCCCTATCTTCGTGCGAACGCATCTCCAACATATTTCAAAAGATCGCTAGGGGAAACAGGCTTCTGCAAAAGGAAATCGCAGGCTAGCCATTCTTCTCGGGGAGAGTATTCCCATGGCCCCTTAAGATCAACTGAAGTAATCATAATCCTTGGTTTATCTCTTGTCTCTTCATCCTCTGCCAAAATTTTGACTAGCTTTGATCCCTCGCTATATGTCTCCATCATCAAGTCAATGATATAAAGGTCGGGTTTATCTGACCTGGATTTCTCAAGACCCTCTTCTCCACTGAACGCCTCCAAGACCTCATAACCGGCAGATTTCAACACCATGCCTGTACTGCGGACAAAATCCGGATCGTCGTCTATAATCAATATTTTCTTGCCCTTCTCATTCATGATAATCTCCTTTAATTTCGACTGAAAGATAATATCTCACTTATAATACAATCGCACAGCGATTCTATAGCTTGGTTAGCTCTTATCGCCCCAATCCCCCCTTGACAAGTATCGGAACCTTTCTCACAGCCGACACATCCAGGCTCACCAAGGTTCATAATATAAGATAAAAAATCTCTGCCCTCCAATCGGGATTAGGATTCTTTCGATCCTGGCCGGGCTGGGATGAAAGATTAAATCAAATCATTTCTCTCCTTCACGTGAAGTGGCACCCCCCGCCTCCCGTCCATCACTTACGCTTATCTTGCGTCTGGAAAAATTCTGGAAAGCTAATCTTAAAGGTTGTCCCCTTACCAGGTTTGCTTTCCACATCAATCGTACCGCCATGTACGTCTACCAATTTTTTTACGATCGATAACCCCAGCCCGGAGCCCTTTATGGGAGCATCTCGCCGGCCGTCAACCCGGTAAAATTCATCGAATATTCTTGATAAATGCTCTTCACTGATTCCTATCCCACCGTCACTTATCTCCACCCAAACCTTTTCATCTCGTTCATATAATGTCACTTTTGCCCAGCCATCTGCCTTATTGTATTTGATGGCATTGCTGATCAAATTGTTAAAGAGCTCTAGAAGAGATCCCTTTATACCTTTTATAGCCGGCAAATCCTTCTTCGTGTCCAAGATAAGGGATACCTTTTTTTCCTTGGCCAATGATCTCAATGCATCTATAGATTCTCCAGCGATATCGGCTAGTCTAACATCTTGAAAATGCTCTGCCATTTTATTCGGATCCAAGGTTGCAAGGGTCAACCACCGGCTAAATAACTCCAGCATCTCCTTAAGCCTGACATTGCAACGATCGATCAACTCCCTGGCCTCAGAGGAGATTTCCCCGGCCATTCCACCAAGGATAACTTCCAGGTACTGCACTGTAGCTGCTAAAGGTGCTCTCAGTTCATGGGAGACTAAAGAGATCATATTTCTTCTCACCTTCTCCTGTTCTACTTTTAAGGCCTCACTTTCGAAAAGTAAACGCCTTCTCTCCAGGCCGCGTGAAACAACAAGGAGAATTTCATCTGGGGTAAAAGGTTTGGGGATGAAATCATAGGCACCTCTTTTCATGGCATCCACTGCGGAAGCCACGGTAGCATAGCCTGTAATCACGATTGTGATCACAGTAGGGTCTGAACTCTCGATCTCCCCCAGGACCTCCATGCCATCCTTTCCCGGCATTTTCAAATCAACCAACACGAGGTCAGGGTGGAATTCTCGAAATAATTTCAACCCGGAATCACCATCCTCAGCAGTCTTTACAATATGGCCTTCTGTCATCAAGATTCTAGTGCAGGAATCCCGTACTAGCTTTTCATCATCTATAACCAAAATACGGGCTCTCTCAGTGGTCATTCATAGCTCCCAAGAATTTTCAAAAAAATGAAAGTTCAATTAAGTCTCTGCCCCTCATCCAAAATGACTTCTGCACTGATTGGTTTATATACATCATCGTTTACTTTAGATACAATCCATATGTTTCAGGACTGGATTTCAAGCCCGGACAAAGCTCGCCGCAAGTGGTCAGTGCAACCCTCAGTCTATGATCGACTTGTGCCTCAAGTGACGCTAAGTCTATTTCGCCGGAGATGGTCTGAGGAAGGCGCTCCAGTAACTCATCCCCACGAAAAGTCCGCCGCCGATGATATTTCCTATGGTCACGGGCAAGAGGTTTTTCCATATGAAGCTGCCCCAGCCGAGAACATTAGGGTCGCCCGCTGCCTTGATCCCTGCCCAGCTCTTGAGGAATATCCCTGTCGGGATAAAGTACATATTGGCGATGCAGTGCTCAAATCCAATGGCGACGAATCCCATGATGGGGAAAAAGATGGCAAAAATCTTGCCGATGGTTTGTCGGGCTGCAAGGGCCATCCATACTGCCAGACATACGAGCCAGTTACAGCCGATCCCCCGCACAAGGGCCTCTCCAAAGCCCAGCGAGACTTTCTTCAGGGCAATATTCAAGGCAGCCGCACCCAGTGCTCCATTACCGGTTTTCCATAGGCCTGAGAAGTAGAATATCAGGGCAAGGAGAATCGATCCGATGAAGTTGGCCACGAATACGAGACTCCACCTCTTTGTCATTTTGCCGAACGTGATTTCCCCTGTCATCACACTGGAGATCATCAGGTTATTGCCGGTGAAGAGTTCCGCTCCCGCGATGACCACGAGCATCAGACCAAGGCTGAAGGCGGCTCCCCCCATGAATTTTGTGAAGCCGGTTCCCAGCTTGGCTGCCATGTCGAACGTAATGGTCGTGGAGAGCAATCCACCGAAACCGATGTAGGATCCGGCGAGGATTCCGAGCACGAATACCGTGAGCCATGGGGAGGTCGCCTTACCGACTCCCACGGTTGCTGCCACAGTCTCCGCGATGGTCTTTGGCGCCTTATCTTCAAGGGCCGGCACCGGGAACTGCAAACCTTTCAGAGCCTGCTCAAAGCGACCCAGTGCCTTTTTCTCTTCCGTCATTTTTCTTTTTACAGCCCTTTTGACGACCTCTGAAATTTCCTCCGGGGTGAAAGGCTTGGACACGTAATCCATGGCTCCTCGTTTCATCGCCTCAGTGGCCCGGCCCACGGATGGATAGCCGCTGATCATCACTACTGCGGATTCGGGTGTCCGCCGGTCCAGCTCTTCAACGACGTCCATTCCGTCGAAACCCGGCATTTTCCAGTCACAGAGAATGACGTCGAATTTGGAATCGGAAGAAAGCCTGAGTCCTTCCTGAGGACTTGTGGTCGTTACCACGTCAAATTCTTCTGCCGTGAATATCTTTCGGCACGATTCGAGCACCAGCTCTTCGTCGTCGATGATAAGCATTCTTTCTGTCATGTTTCTCACCCCTCATTTTATTGCTAAATTCTCACTGCTCTCAATTCGCAGAGTTTCCAACCACCGAAAATCGGCTATGCATTTCCACGAAGACCATAGGTTTTCGCTGCTGTTTCTTGAAGACGCACTTTGGTCATTTCCTCTTGTGAGTGAACTCACGGGACTCAAGGGATCTGCCCGCCCGTCAATCATGGGAGTTTCCATTCTCTAAACCGTTTCTTTTTCAGGCATCACTCTCCGAACGGTGTCAAGGAGTTCATCTGGTGTAAACGGTTTGGAAATGAAGCGGGCTGCACCCTTTTTTGCCGCTTCTGAAATCGTCTCCATCGTAGGATAGCCGCTCATGACGACAATAGGGATCTCAGGTCTTGTTTCCTTGAGCTCCGCCATGAGAGAAATCCCGTCTCTTCCCGGCATCTTTACATCGACAAGCAAGAGCACGGGAGTTTCGGTCTCGAGGATCTTCAGCGCGCCATCGGCGGAATTTGTGAAGAGTACCTCAAAGCCCTCCGCAGCAAGCACCCGTCGACAACTATCGACAACGATTTTTTCGTCATCCACCACGAGTATTTTCATTTTATTCGACATGTTCATTCAGCCTGTCTTCCACCGGTACCCATATAAAAAAGGTACTACCTTTACCGACCTCACTCTGGACTTTTATGTTCCCTCCATGCCTCTGTACGATGCCAAGACTGACCGCCAAACCCAGTCCTGTTCCTTTTCCCACTTCCTTGGTGGTAAAGAAAGGATCGAATAGTTTGCCGAGGTCTTCTTGTGGTATCCCGCAACCCGTATCTGCAATGGAGATCTCAACTCCTTTTTGGCCCTGGTCGCTCGAAGATAGACTCATCATTGTGGATACCGTAATCTTTCCGCCGGCCTCCGTTGCATCGAGGGCGTTCAGCAAAACGTTTAGCAAGACACTTTGGAACTGACTCTTGTCCAGGGTGAGATTCGGCAGATCCTCCCCTTGATTGAGATTTATGGTGACGCCTTTTACCAATGCCTGGTTTTCCATTAGGGAAATCGCCGACCTGACAAGATGATTGACGTCTGTAATCTCCGGACTGATCTCTGTCTGCCTGGAAAAATCGAGAAGCCCTTTGACGATGTTTCGAACCCGGATGGTGGCATCGGCGATCGTTTCAAGGTCTGCTCTGATATCTTCGGCAATATCTCTCCGTCTCAGAAGCATATGGGTATAGGTCAACACTCCCGTCAGGGGATTGTTGATTTCGTGGGCTACACCCGCTGCAAGGCGTCCAACGCTCGCCTGTTTTTCCGACTGAATCAGCTTGCTTTCGCTCGCTGCCCTCCTTCGTCCCATAGCGACAACCATTTCCTTAAAGGTTTTCTGTAAGACCCCTGTTTCGTCTTTGGATATGGGGCCGATATCGGGCGTCAGGCTGCCTTCAGAAACCTGTCGGCTGGCTTTTATCAGACGGCGCACCGGATCTGTAATTTTGTAAGCGATGAAGTATCCCAAAACGATGGCCAGAAACATCCCCGCCGCGGTGATCAGGATAAAGATGAGGAGGGCTTTCCTGCCGATGTCCACATACTTCTCTTCCACGACCCCCACCCCCAGAATCCCTATTCTATCTCCGTAAATGTCCTGGATGGGTTCATAGGAGGTGATGTACCAGTCACTCAGGACAAATGCTCTCTCAGTCCATCTCTCGCCCTTGTCGAAAACGTGCGCTTTAACGTTAGGGGAAACCCTCGTTCCCGTGGCTCGCTCCTCGTTGTGGGTCATGACATTCGTTGATATGCGGATGTCTTTCATGAAAATGCTGGCCCTGCCTATGGTGCGCCCCTTATACGTCTCGTTGAGAAAAACGGTGTCCTTGACCGTGTCCACGATGGTCGGATTCCGGTTGAGGAGAAGGCCCCCGTAAAGAAACCCTAGCACCTCCCCACCCTGGAGGACCGGAACAGCGACGGCAAGGGCCATCCCGGAGGTGATCTCTTCTTCATCTGTCGGCGGTGAATTGGCTGTGGGAGCCAGGGGAATTCTTGCTTGATTGGCAAGTTCCGGATCCTCTGCAGCAAGAAACTCCTTGCTCAAAATGACGGTTCCGGCAACCGGAGCTTTTCTTTCAAAGGACAGTTTTACGATGGGATTGGCAGGTTGCGGCCTTTTGTTGGGGATCGAATCCGGTCCGATGCGGCAAACGGTTTCCCCTCTGCTGTTGGTTAAACCGGCGAAGTCGAGGTCCGCATGTTTGGCCATCCTCCCCAACCGGAAAACAAGGTCTGCAGTGTCCCATTCCTTGACGGATTCCAGAAATCCAAAACCCAGGGTGGTGATGTTCAGAGCAATCTTCATGGATTTGATGCGCGTCAGGTAGATTTCTCTTGCGGCATTCAGATCCAGCCTCACCCGGGTTCTTGCCTCGTCGACCACGCTCTGATAGAGAAGTTGACTGCCGACAAACAGGGAGACGGCTCCAACCAAGAGGGAAACGGCCAAGAAGCCCACGATAAGCTTAGATCTCGTTGAGTAAAACATCAGGTTCCTTCATTGATTCAAGCTTTTGAATCGAGCAATGATTGTCATTTCGTTAAGAAAAAAAGACGTAATCGTTCAGAGTTCACACGTGGCGCAAGCACCGGCGCATACTTTTTGAGCAAGGCTTATGCCAGAAGGCGACGTTTAATCCGAGTCAGCTAACCTAATGAAATCAGATAAAATTATTGGGTTGTTCTCTGACGGGGAAGAACAGGAAAGAAGGGTTTCAATGTCAGATATCTTTACAAGATGTAAAGGCGGAAAAAGACACCCAAGCGCCACTGGTCTAAAGTAGTCCATCATGCCCGGCGGGAGATAAGGCAAGCCGCCTCGAACAGGAGGGAGCCCGGGTTTGCGGCAGTGCCGGGAGTCGTCATGGTGCCGGGCGAGGGCGCGACACTCAACGGACCAAAAGGAGCCTCACATCCATCACGTTGGTTTTTGTGGGACCTGTGACGAGGAGATCTTCGGTTTTTTCAAGGAAGTGGTAGGAGTCGTTGTCGTTGAGGAAATCAAGAGCCTCGATTCCCTTGCTTTTTCCTCGACGGATAGTGAGAGGATCCACGATCGCCCCTGCGGCATCCGTGGGTCCGTCGTTTCCGTCCGTTCCCCCGCTCAGGACGACCACGTTTCCGTGAATGCCGGCAAGCTCGATCGCCGCAGCCAAACAGAATTCCTGGTTCCTCCCCCCGAGACCCTGCCCCCGAATGGTGACGGTGGTCTCGCCCCCTGAAATCACGCAGGCCGGAGCAAGAATTGGAAGGCCGGTTTTCAGGATCTCTTTTGCGATGGCACAGTGAACCTTCGCCACCTCTCTGGTTTCCCCCTCCACCATGGAAGAGAGGATCAGGGTTTCATAGCCCAATTCTTGAGCCTTATCTTTTGCCGCTTCCAGGGCGAGGATATTGCTGCCCACGATGATGTTCCACACGCGATCGAAGATCGGCGCATCCGCTTTCGGGGTTTCCGGAATGCGGCCTGCCTCGCCCCCCTTCACGTGGTCGAGGATCCGAGATGGGACCTCTTTGAGGTCATATTTTTTAAAGATTCGGAGGACGTCCTCAAAGGTGGAGCTGTCCGGAACGAAGGGCCCCGAGGCGATCACATCCATCCTGTCCCCCACCACGTCGGAGAGCATCAGGTTTGCCACGGTGGCGGGAAAGGCTGCCCTGGCCATTTGCCCCCCTTTTGAAGCGGATATGTGTTTCCTGACCGCATTGATTTCGTCGATGCTCGCTCCGCAGGCAAGTAAAGTGCGTGTGATTTCCTGTTTTTCGGATAGAGAGATGGGCCCGGCAGGCTGAGGAAGAAGGGCAGAGCCGCCCCCGGAGATGAGAGAAAAAATGAGGTCCCTTTCACCGGCGGCCTGAAGCAGCTCCAGAATCCTCCTGGTCCCCTCCACCCCGTTTTGATCCGGCACGGGGTGCCCTGCCTCCACGGTCTTGATCCGTGAGAGGTCTTCGGTGAAGCCGTACTTGACGTTGATGAATCCGTCGCATAACCTTTCTCCCAGGAGGTTCTCCATGGCCTTGGCCATCGGCGCAGTGGCCTTTCCTCCCCCCACGACGGAAATCCGCTCGTAGTTTCTCAAGTCCAGCTCAGCCACAGGCTTTCCCGGGGCTCCCAGGATCAGGGTGTCTCCCTGAAGGCGGACGAACTTTTTGACCGCCTCGTACGGGTCTACGGCGCGAAGAGAGCTCCTAAAAATCTTTTCCGACTGTGTGCGCATTTCACGGAGAAGTTCTTCTTCCATGTCGGGATGTCCTGTCTCGTGGATGGGGCCGGAGTCTTTGACGGCTCCGGAGACGGAGGGTATCGGTCACACGATCCCCTTTTTCGCTACAGCTCGATCTCTTTCAAGTCCGGTGCAATCATGAGCCTGGGTTCAGTGAGTGCCTGAACCTCCTCGACCGTCCATCCGGGGGCGATTTCGCGGAGAAGCAGCCCCTCTTTTCGTAACTTTGGGCCCACCACCTCGATCACAGCCAGGTCCGTGACGATCAGGTCCACGCACTGAGGCGCGGTGAGGGGAAAGGTGCACTCGTTCACGATCTTGGGCTTTCCATCCTTTGCCGTGTGCAACGTGGTCACGAAGCATCTCTTGGCGCCGGCGGCCAGGTCGAAGCCCCCGCCGGTGCCCACGGTCCAGGGGACTCGCTCGAAGGTCCAGTTGGCCAGGTCTCCCTTGCCCGAGACCTGGAGCGCCCCCAGCACGGTGGCATCGAGGTGCCCGCCCCTCATCATGCCGAAGGAAGTGGCGAAGTCGAAGATGGCCATTCCGGCCTTCTCCGTGATGTAGTTGCCTGAGGCATCGGGCAGGTTGAAATCTAGTTTTTCCCACTCATCCATGGTGAGGGCCGGACCGTAGCCAAGGACGCCGTTTTCGCATTCCCAGTAGATGTCGATCCCCGGGGGTACCATATTCACGGCGATAGACCCGATGCCGATCCCCAGGTTCACGCACCAGCCATCCTGGAATTCCTTGGCGACCCTGGCCGCAACCGCGGCTTCGCTCAGCCTCTCTTTCATCTTTCCCTCCTGCGTAACGCTTTGTCGCTCTAGATCGCTAAATCTGATACCTGCTCATAACGGCTCTCATTTGGCCTCCCGGCTGGAACCCCTTGTACTTGATGCACTGAAACCATTCCTCCGTCCCCGGCCCCCCCCGGGGGATCCTCACGATGCGGTCCACATAGATGTGGGGCGTATGAACGTGGTCGGGGTCGAGCTCTCCTATTTCCAGGATCTCGTCCACCTCCGCGATGGTAACCTTTGAGGCCATGGCCACCGAGGGGTTCATGATCCTCTGCGACCTATGGTATACCAGGTTCCCGAGCTTGTCGGCCTTGTGCGCCCTGACAAAGCCGAAGTCGGGCTTGATGGGCTTCTCCAGCAAGTATTCCCGGCCGTCAATGACCCGTTTCTCCTTGCCTTCCTCGAGAAAGGTGCCCACCCCGGTGGGAATGTACACTGCGCCGTAACCCGAGGCCGCGGCTTCCAATCTGGCAACCAGATTGCCGTGGCATGTGGCCTCCATCTCGATCCGGCCGCTGCTCAGGGCCTCCTTCAAGATCTCCGCGGAAGGTCCGGTAAAGCCCAAGGCCGTCGCCCAAGAGGTAATCACCTTCTTAACCTTGCCTTGCATCGCCAGTGCTACCGGGGAGCAGGCTTCTTCTATGGCATAGCGGATGGGGATGAACTGCTGCCCGACCAAAGTCAGGTCCTTGACCTCCTTTCTCGTCAGGGCGGAGATAAGGTTTTGAGCCAGACCCGTTGCACCCCACTGGCTGTAAGCGATGACCGCCCCATCGAATACATCGGCCACCGCTTCATCGAAGCTCGAAACGATCTTGTTCTTCATGGTCCGCCTCCTCTTCAATCTTTAAACTCTTGGCATTGACTCATGATTATTTCCACTTCGCAGGCGAAATCGTCCACTCGAAAGAACTCCCTCATCAAGAAAGGGGCAAAGGAATTCGGCCGCTGAAGTGATAGGAGGTCCCTTCTTGCGAGTGCAAATATAGGGAACCAGGCGTGATATGTCAACGACGAACCCAGCAGGTTTGCAAGGATTTCCTGTGGTGAGGAGATCAGGCTGGGTCAGCCCCTACTGAATCAGTAAAGGAATTGAAGCCCATCATCGAAAAGGATTCTCTGGCTCTGTTGCGGTAATCCGTGAGAAGCTCGGTGGGATTCCCGAGCAGAGAGAAACTTCTCATTCCTGACCCGCTTACCGCCCATCCGGTGCCGGGATGGTCAAGGTGCAAGGCTGAGGAACGATATGCTGGACGCCGCCGTTTCGGCCTTCAAAAAAAAGAGCCGCTGGGCCATCAACAAAATGCCGGGGCAGGGCCGCTACCCCTCCAAACTCATCCCTGCCCGAAAACAAACTCCGAGACTAGTCCGGCACCTTGAGGGGATTTCCCTCTTCATCCACAAGCTTTCCATCCTTATAACGACCCAGAATCAGTAGCGTTATTCCGTCGCCATTGTCATCCCAGCCCCGAAGGCCGTATGCCCAATGCTCTTTCTCAACGGGGACGGCAGCTTTCATCCCCTCTTTTATCTTGTACGCATCGGTGACGTCTCCGGCCTTTTCCATCCCCCGAGCTATGGAGTAAACGAGTTCGTAATTGTTCTCACCGTAAACTCCCGCTTTGACGCCATATTTTTTTTCGAAATTCCTCCTGTAGTTCATCAGGGCCTCGGGGAGCGGCTCCATATTCGACAGGCCGCTCACGTTGATGCACCCTTCGATGTTTTTCGCGCCCGCGATCTCACGTCCCTTGGTCTGAAAGCCCGTGGTCATAATGAAAGGGACGGTAACCCCCAATTCCCGGCACTGCTTGACGATCTGGCCCGAGGCCTCGTCATAGGCGATGATACTGATGGTGTCCGGGTTCAAGGTCTTGATCTTGGTGATCTGGACCCTGAAGTCTGTTTCTTTCCGCATGTCAAACCACTCCGTGCCCAGATGCTTGATGCCTCGCTTTTCCATCGCGTTCATAAGGTTCTCTCGCTGCGCACGGCCGTAGTCACCGGTATCGCACAAAACGGCATAGGTCTTGGCCTTTATGATTTCATCGGCCCCTTTGGCAAATAGCTCCGTTTCATACTTGAGGGAGCCTCTATACCTCAATACCAGCTTGTTGCCCCGTTGGGTTATTTTCGGAAACACGGCAAAGCCGCACCACAGAATGCCCAGTCTCTCGTTGATTTCCGTGATGGCCATGGACGATCCGCTGACGTTGGCGATGACCACAGGGATGTCGAAGCGGTCTTTGAGCTGTCTCAAACCCGCCACCGCTTTGGCGGGAGTCGCCTCGTCATCGTAGCTTTCAATTTTGAGATTGTACTTTTTCCCGGCCGCGGTGATTCCTCCCAAGGCGTTGATTTCTTCAGCCGCGAACTCGGCGCCTTTCAATGAATCCACCCCAAGGTAGGCAGCCCCGCCGGTCAGTGGCCCCAGGTAACCAATGTAAACCACATTTTCTTTGGCCGCAACGCCCGAACTTCCCCCAATGAGGACGAGAGAAATACTCATAATCCCTACACACACCATCAAGCCTTTTCTCATCATGTCCCTCCTTATAATTGGCGTTTGTCCATCCATGGCTTCAGGCACGAGCGGGCACCGATTTTCTTTGTTCTTCAAAAATGGCAACTTCTTCGCCCAACAGCCCTTGCAGGGATTCCGGCCTAGGCATAAGAAATGCGTTCAAACGCGGGGCGTCAGGCCTAAAGAGGAAGTTCAGAAACGAATAGACATCTCCTTCCGCCGCGCCCTGAGCCTTGCACCGTATGTTTTACTATCGTATGCGGTAGGCCGAGACCCGCAGAAAGAGGCGCTCCGCAGCAAAAGGACCATTTTTGAATGGAAACCACCTACCCTTGTTTCTCCCTCCTGCACTCTTGGACACCCGAAATGTTCAACTTCTGTGTTTGCCCTCGATGGAGATCACTTCCCCAGGTAGGCCCTTTTCACTTGCTCGTTTTCGGCCAATTCAGAGGCTTTTCCCTGGAGGGTGATCCTTCCGATTTCCAGCACATAGCCCCGGTCGGACAGCCCAAGGGCCATGCGGGCGTTTTGTTCAACCAGCAGGACGGTTCGGCCTTCCTGGTGGATCTGCCCGATGATCCGACCCACTTCGCCCACCATCAGGGGGCTCAGGCCAAGGGAGGGCTCATCGAGTAGATAGAGCTTCGGCTGCGTCATCAGCCCTCTTCCCATGGCCAGCATTTGGCGCTCTCCCCCGCTCAGCGTCCCTGCGAATTGGGTTTTCCTTTTCTCCAGGATGGGGAACCGGTCAAAGACATGCCTCAAGTCTCGCCTTATCCCTTCCGTATCCTTTCTGGTGCACGCCCCCAGCTCCAAATTCTCCATAACGGTCATGTCCGGGAATACACCCCCTCCTTCGGGAACGTGGGAGATGCCCATTTTCACGATCAGCTCGGGAGAATGACGATCGATCTTCTGGCCGAGAAATTCGATTTCACCCACACTTCTCACCAGGCCGGAGATGCTCCTCAGTGCAGTGGTCTTGCCCGCGCCGTTGGCGCCGATTACGGTTACAATTTCCCCTTCATGAACCTCCAGGGAGATCCTTTTTAGGACCTCCACCTTGCCGTAAAAGGCCCTGATCTCTTTTAGCTTTAGCATTTCTCAATCCCTGCCCAGGTAGGCCTCGATCACCTTCTCGTTCCCGGCGATCTTTTCAGGGGAACCTTCCGCAATCTTTTCACCGCTTTCGATGGCAACGAGCCGGTCGCAAATATTCATGGCCACCTTCATGTTGTGTTCGATAAGTAAAACCGTAATCCCGCCGTCGCGGATCTTGCCGACCAGTTCCACCACCTCCGCTGTCTCCTCGGCGCTCATTCCTGCGGTGGGCTCATCGAGCAGCAGCAACCGGGGCCGGGTAGCCAGGGCGATGCCGATCATCAGACGACGCTGCTCGGCCGACGAAAGCAGCTCGGCCTGCCGGTCCCGGACATGAGACAGGGACAAAAGCTCCAGGAGCTCTAAAGCTTTCGCCCGGCTCTGCTGTTCCTCGGCGCGGGTTCGGGGACCCCGGGCCAAGGCTCCCCACACTCCGGCGCTGGTCCGGCAGTGAAGCCCCATGATGACGTTACCCAGGGTCGATTGCCTGCCGAAAAGTTTGGTTGTCTGGAAGGTCCTCGCTATTCCCCTCGCCACGATGTCATAAGTCTTGTGTCCCGTGATGTCCTCTCCGCCGAACACCACCTGTCCCCCGTCGGGCCTATGCACGCCTGTAATCAGATTGAACAGCGTTGTCTTTCCGGAGCCGTTGGGACCAATGACTCCCAGAATCTCATGCTCCTCGATATGAAAGCTCAACCGGGAAATCGCGCACAATCCGCCGAAAAACTTGGTGACCTCTTTGACATCCAGCATCAGCATCATCATCACCTCAAGGGATCCATTCAGCAAGCTTGGGGTGGATCGCCCTCACGCGCCCTACGATTCCCCGGGGCATAAAGATAATGATCACGAGTAAGACCGCCCCGAAGATCAGCGGCCGATACTCCTCGGCGGCTTGCAGGACCTCGGGCAACATCCAGAGGAGAATGGTGCCCACCACCGCTCCCGACATGGTTCCTGCACCCCCCACGATAATCATCACCAGAAGGTTAAAAGACATCCCTATGGAGGAGATTTCCGGGTCAATGGCCCCCATGTACCCCGCATAAAGACCTCCTGCCAGCGCGGCCAGAAGAGCCCCGATACCGAAGGACAATACTTTGAATTTCATGGCATTGATGCCGATCGCCTCGGCAAGTTCCTCCTCTTCCCGAATGGCCATAAAGGCCCGCCCCACCCGGGAGTTGACCAACCGGTAAACGACGAAGATCGTGAAAACCACGAAAATCAAAACCAGGTAGTAATAGGTCTTCGCCGAGAAAAAGTCGATCTCCAAACTGCCAATGTTCATTTGGCCCGGACCGGGTATCCCCCCCAGACTCGTTCCCCCGGTCAGGCCCTGCCAGTTCAAGAGCACCAGGGCCGTGATGATGCTCAGGCACATGGTTCCGATGGCGAAATAGGGCCCCCTTGCCCTGAGCATGGGAAGGCCTACCAGAGCGCCCAGCACGCCCGTGCCGATCACCGAGACCACCAGCGCAGGCCAGAAGGGCAGAATCCCCCTCACTTGCAGGATCCCGCAGGCATAGGCTCCGATGCCGTAAAAGGCCCCGTGGGCCAGCGATATCTGCCCGGTGAAGCCTATCACCAGGTTCAGGCTTGTAACCAGAATCACATAAATCCCCACCATGACGGCGAGGAAGATATAGTACCGTCCGGGTAACATCCAGGGTAGAAGGATGACAAGGGCCATCAAAAACACATATGTCCAAAACTTGGGCGAAGTGAACCTGTCTGCCATTTTGAACCCCTATCTACGGAAAAGACCTGTGGGTTTGAAAATCAGGACAATGATCAAGATGCCGAAGGCAAAGGCATCTTTGTACATGGAGGTGAGAAACGCCGCCCCCAGGCTTTCCACCATCCCGAGGATAAATCCCCCCAGAATCGCCCCCCGGATGCTCCCCATCCCTCCCAGAATGATCACCACAAAAGCCTTCGTGACGGGCTCCAGGCCCATCGCAGGTCCCACCATGAAGGTGGGAGCGATCATGGCGCCCGCCGCCGCCGCCAGCCCAGAACCTAACCCAAAGGTATACAGGCACATCCGGTTTACGCTGATTCCCACCAGGTAGGCCGAATCGTGGTTCTGCGAGGTAGCCCGGATCATCTTGCCTGTGAGGGTTTTCATGATGAACAGGTACACGCCTATGGCGAGAACCACGCAAACCACGAAGATCATCAGCCTTTGCAGCGTAACCAAAACCGGTCCCAGTTTGAGAATGATGGCATTGTAAGGGGAGGCAATCTCCTTCCACTCATGGCCGAAGAGCACGCTGCTCCCCCCTTCCAGGATCATGTAAAGGCCAAGGGCCACAATGAATCCCGTGGCATGGGGAGCATCCCGCACCAGGCGGAAGCCGAATCTCTCCGTTAACGCACCGAGCCCGATGGCAATGACCATCACCGTCGGAAGGCTCAACAGATAAAGGGAGCCACCAAACCATCTCACAAAATAGAAGGTCAGGAAGGCCCCGATCATATAAATGGCACCGAGGGCAAAGTTTGCCACGTGCATGATCCCGTAAATCAATGCGAGTCCCAGCGCCATCAGGGCATAGGCACTCCCGGTGATCAGTCCATTCATCAATTGCTGGGGAATCTGCTCCATGGCTCCCTTCCCTGATAAAACCGAGCGGCTTTAGATGCCACGGCTTCGCCGCTAAAAAATGAGACTTTGCCGTATTCGGCCCACGAAACGGTCGGGCAGGGAAGAGCGCGATCTCCCGCCGGGCGCTCTCGCCCCCGCCCGGGTATACTCCGTGCTGCTAAGGCGCCTTAGGGGGATTTCCGTCTTTATCCACAAGCTTGCCGTCTTTATAAAAGCCCGCGATGCGGTACATGACTCCGTCCCCATTGTCCGTCCAGCTCTGCAGGTAGGCTGTGCGGTGCTCCTTCTCCACCGGAACGGCGGCTTTCATCCCTTCTTTGATCTTGTAGGCGTCGGTGATGTTTCCGGCCTTCTCCATGCCCCGGGCTATGGCGTAAACGAGTTCGTAATTGTTCTCACCGTAAGCCCCTGGTTCCTTATTGTCGTACCTCATTCGATAATTCTTCTCGTAGTTCACCAGGCTCTCAGGGCGCGGGTCGAAGCTTGAAGGGCCGATGATGTTGATGCACCCCTCGATATTCTTCGCGCCGGCGATCTGACGTCCCTTGGCCTGAAAGCCGGTGGTCATGATCAGAGGGACGGTAACCCCCAGTTCCCGGCACTGCTTGACGAGCTGGCCCGAGGCCTCGTCGTAGGCGACGATCTTGATGGTATCCGGGTTCAGGGCCTTGATCTTGGTAATCTGGACCCTGAAGTCGGAGTCCTTGCGCATGTCGAACCATTCCTCCCCCAGGAGCTTGATCCCTCGCTCCTCCATCGCCTTGACGAACTCATCGTGAAGTCCCCGGCCCCAGTCCCCGGTATCACACAAAATGGCGTAAGTCTTGGCTTTGACGATCTCATCCGCGCCCAGGGCTGCAAGGTCCGTATCCACCTTGACGGTCCCTTCGTAGCGGAGAACAAGCTTGTTGCCCCGCTGGGTGATTTTGGGGTGCCTGGCGAAGCCGCACCACAGGGTCCCCAGTCTTTCGTTGATCTCCGTGATGGCCATGGACGATCCACTGATGTTACAAATGACAACCGGGATCTCGAAGCGGTCTTTGAGCTTTCTCAACCCTGCCACCGCCTTGGCGGGAGTGACCTCGTCGTCGTAGCTTTCAATTTTGAGGTCGTACTTTTTCCCGGCCACGGTGATTCCTCCCGCGGCGTTGATTTCTTCAACCGCAAGCTTGGCCCCGTTGAGGGCATCGATCCCAATGAAGGCCGCTCCACCGGTCAGCGGCCCGACGAATCCGATCGTCACCTCCTTTTGGCCGGACAAAGCGTTTGACGCTCCACCACCGAGAAAGAAAAAAATGCTCATGACGCCGAGCCATGCGATCCATCCTCTTTTCATCCCCTTCCTCCTTTTTCTGGCGCCCGCCGAGCGATACTTTTCAAAATCGACGGGCAATGGTTGGTTGCCTCTCCAGTCCGCTTTCGGCTGGATTTTGATGAGCACAAACCGTTAAGGCTACCTTACTCAAGCAACGCTATGGTTTCGTAGCGGCTTGAGCATACCGTTCTCGAAGCACGTATTTCAAGATCTTATTTGTTGTGTTCTTGGGCAATGCGTCCACAAATTCCACGAACTTGGGTTTTTTATAGCTGGCGATATGGTCCTTGCAGAATTTGACCACCTCTTCTTGTGTGAGGGCCTGGCCCCCTTTCGTGACGATGACAGCCATCACGCTTTCTCCCCAGTCAGGGTCAGGAACGCCGATGACAGCCGCTTCCAAGATCTTCGGGTGCTTATACAGAACCTCCTCAACTTCGGCGGGATAAATGTTCTCACCGCCACTGATAATCATGTCCTTGGACCGGCCGGCAAAATAGAAATACCCGTCCTCGTCGACCCAGGCGAGATCACCACTGTGGAACCAGCCGTTTCTGAATGCCTCGGCCGTGGAATCAGGAGCCTTGTAGTATTCTTTCATGATCCCGGGTCCCCGATATACCACCTCTCCGACCGTTCCATTCGCCACCTCATTGTCGTTTTGATCCACCACGCGCATCTCCCAGTTCCTCATGGGCTTACCCATGGCCTCGGACTTCGTGAAGTTGTCGGCCGGGGTGCCTATGACACCGGTGGCACAGGTTTCCGTCATGCCGAAGGCTTCCCACATGCCTTCGACCCCGGGAAAGGCCTCGATTATTTTTCTCTTCAGCACTCTGGGTGTGGGCGCCGCGCCCGTGCAGGCCAGGGCAAGGGAGGAGAGATCATACTTCTTCAGGTCGGGATGATTCACGATTTGGTTCCAAAGGTCCGGCACCATGCTGGTTACGGTAACCTTTTCATCCTGAATCAACCTGAGCATCTCCTCGACGCTGATTTTATTCATCACCACAACGGTTCCGATGTATAGATCCCACAGGAACGACATGAGACCGCCCGAATGAAAAAGGGGATAGACCAGAAGGGCAATACTCGGGACTGGAGGAGGCACATCGGCTGCAAGGTTGAATGTTTGGGTCATGATGCTTTTATGGGTGAGCACCGCGCCCTTAGGCCTGCCCGTCGTGCCCGAAGTGTAAAGAATGCAAGCCGGCTCATCGTCCTCGATGAAGACGGACGGCTCTTCCGCGGGTTGCCCCTGCAGAAGGCTCTCATAACTCAAAAATTTTGCGACCTCGCTTTCACCGGTGGATATCCATTCGTGAACCCCTTGGAGTTCCTGATAAAAGGCACCCACTTTCTCGTGATAGTGAGCATCGAAGATAAAGGCTGTGGAATCGGAGTTGTCAATCTGATAGGCCATCTCTCTCGGTACCAGTCGGTAGTTGATGGGGACGCTCACACCACCCACTTTGGCAATTGCAAAGAGGGCCTCTATCATTTCCATGCAGTTCTCGAAGAGAACGGCGACCTTGTCCCCTTTTGAGATTCCCAGTGCCTGAAGCCCGTGGGCCAAGCGATTGACCCTTTCATTCAAGGCTGCGAAGCTGCACCGCTGTCCTTCAAAGATGACAGCCTCCGTTTTGGGGGTCATACTCGCTTTCCGAGACAACAATTGGCCAAGCACGAGCTGGCGCGCGTGATTTAGTCTGTTCGGCATCGCAAAGCTCCCCCCCCTTCCCTGGGATGTCAATGACCGCTCTATTCTTTATTATGAAACACTCCCATTATGGAACACTCCGGGAACCACTCTGCTCTCGGGTGACCGCATCGTCTCCGGGTCGGTTTTCCTGAGGGCAGGGCACCGTGCCCGCCAGGACGCGGTCGGCGCGATGGGCGACCCTGCGTATCGAAAGGAGAGGCCCGGGAGCAATTTCAAATTTCAATGAACAAGGCCATCACCTGATATCATATCCTTCTTTGGTCTATCAAGTAATTTCAAATTTTTTTTGGTCAGCACTGATCCAAAGGTTTATTTCACTGCCGATCATGTGACCTCGACGGGTCGGACACTCCTTTTCCCGGTAAATCGAGAAGTGACAGCATAACCATGGTGAACACTTCCCCGCGGGAACCGGCGAGTGATGTTTTTCCCCTTGACATGTGAACGTTGTTTGAAAGAATGACCCTGTTCAATCATGGAAAAGGAAAATCCGCAACGAAGGACATGGTGCTCAACAAGTCATGAGCGGAGAGGAGGAGAGCCATGTATGATTTTTTACTGGGCCCGCAAGAGCAAGCTTTGAGGGACGAAGCGAGGAAGTTTGTGCGCGAAGAAGTCTCCAGCGCTTTTCTCAGAAACATGGACAAGGACGAAATCACCTACCCCAGGGAATTCGTGGAGAAGCTGGCCGCACATAACCTGCGGGGTATCCGTTTCCCCAAGAAGTGGGGAGGCAGGGAAATGAGCTGGGTGGCTGAGGTGACGGCCACGGAGGAGATCGGCTGCCTGGGGATGGCTCTGGGGTGCGCGTTCGTGATGCCCTCTATCGTGGGAGAGGCTCTGGACCAATTCGGAACGGAAGAACAAAAGAAGAGGTATCTGAAACCCTATCTGGAGGGTAAGCTTGTCGCCGCCGAAGCTTTAACAGAGCCGCGGGGAGGTTCCGACTTCTTCGGGGCGACTACGAGGGCGGTGCTGGAAGGCGACCACTTTATCGTGAACGGCCAGAAGCGCTTTGTTGTGGGCGCCGAGGGCTCGGACTTCTTTCTGGTATATTGCAGGACAAACTTCGAACCGGATGCCCCCAAGTATAGCCGTATCAGCCTGCTGATCATCGAAAAAGGCCCCGGGGTAAAGACGGAGTATCTCTATGGCCTTTTGGGTTGCAGGGGAGGAGGGACAGGAAGGCTCGTTTTCCGCAATGTAAAGGTGCCGAAAGAGAATCTGGTGGGGGAGCTTCACGGGGGTGCACTCTGTTTCAATCAGATGATGATTCCTGAACGTCTCACATCGGCAGCGGGTTGTCTGGGAGTCTGGGGCGCATTGGATCTGGCCGTTCGGTACTCCAAGAGAAGGAAGGCATTCGGCGAGGAGATCCGGCGTTTTCAGGCCGTCAATTTCCTGGTGGCGGACTCCATCACCCAGCTCGATGCGGCACGGGGGCTCACCTTCATGGCGGCGCGCGCCGTGGATGAAGGCTACCCGAAGGTGCGGCGTCTGGTAAGCGAAGCCAAGAGATTCGCAACGGAAGCGGCCTGGAACATCGTGAACAACGCCATGCAGATCATGGGCGGGATCGGCTACACGGACGTCTACCCCATCGAGCGGGCTTTGAGGGATACCCGTCTGGCCCTGATATGGACCGGGACAAGCCAGATCATGAATCTTCTCATCCAGCACGAATACTATGACCAGGTGCTCAACCAGCCCTACGACCGGAGAAGGCTCGAGCAGGACGCCATGAAGCCCGATGAGAGCGAGCGGTGCTTCACCGACGAAGACATGTGGCGGGTTCACGAGGGTTCGTCTGGCTAGATGGGGCCTTCGTTCTGAACGTGCATGACTTCCCGGCGACCAGTTTCTGGGATTCTTCATTTGAAGCCGGGCAGGCCGCAAGTTGACATTTCTGATGGCTCATGTAAGATACGGCGGTCTGATATGCATGTGATGATCCATTGTGCGAGGGGATAGGAGAACCAAGATGATCCAAGAGACCATGTCGAGGCAGGAGCGTTTCGAAGCGGTGGTTGCCCTGGAGAAGCCGGACAGGTTCCCTGTGATGCCTTTGATGACGGCATTCGCCGTACGATCCCAGGGGCTTACCCAGGGAGAAGCATGGCGTGATCCGGACAAGGGGTACAAGGCCATGCTCGATACCTTCAATGATCTTGGCGGATTCGACAGGCTTTATAAACCCAACCTGTTCTGGCCGATGAAGGGAGGCAGATTTTGTGGAGCGCCGGTCAGAGTTCTCCTTCCTGGAAAACAGCTCCCCGAGGATGCCCTGAATCAAATCGACGAAAGGGAGCTTTTCAGCCGGGAGGATTATGATAAACTGGCCGCTCTGGGATGGAACGCCTTCTGGGACGAGCACTATGGAAAAATGAGCGGCAGCAGCACGGAGAAACTCGCCGCCAATCAGAACCGCCTCCTGGATCGATACGTCAGGGAGGTGGAGACCTATCATGGCCATGGCATTTATCCTCTTTTCGGGGCCTATGTGGATTCCACCATCATGGCATTCTCCCTGTGCAGAACGTTGACCCAGTTCACCATGGACCTTTATGAAGCGCCGCAAAAGGTGAAGGCCGCTATGGATGCCTCGTGCGATGATCTCATTCAGAACGCCCTGGATGTCATCAAGGTGACCGGGATTCCGCTGGCTTTCATTGTGCTGGAGCGGGGATCGGGATTCTACTACCGGCTTCAGATTTTTGAAGAATTCGAATGGCCTTATCTCCAACGCTACGTCGATGCTTTCCTGTCCGAGGGCATCACTCCGTGGTTCCACTTCGACACCGACTGGGGCCTGAATCTTCCCTATTTGAAGAAACTGCCCAGGGGAAAATGCGTTTGTGACCTGGACGGCACCACCGACATTTTCAAGGCCAAGGAGATTCTCGACGGGCATGTGTGTATCAGCGGCGATGTCCCTGCCGCCCTTCTGACCCTGGGAACGGCCGATGAAGTGCGAGCGTACTGCCAGAGACTGATCGATGAGGTGGGAAGGGGAGGGGGATTTTTCCTCACCACGGGCTGCGAATGTCCCGTGGACGCCAAATTTGAAAATGTGAAGATGATGATCGATGTGGCAAAGACCTACAGGGGAAAGTCCTGAGGCGGATCCTACGCCGAGGACCGTGCCTGAGTGAGGGCAGCCAGAACGACGGAGCCGGCAACCAGAATCGCTATCCAAGGGGTGAATCAGCATGGAAGGGGACTTGAAGGCGGCGTTTCTCGCCATGAAGAGGCAAGAGGCTGTGGAGATCGTGGAGAATCAGCTTGAATCCGGGGTCGATCCTTTTGCCATCCTGAAAGAATGCCAGCAGGCAATGGAGGAGATAGGGAAGAAATTTGAGACCGGTGAGTTCTTCTTGAGCGAGCTCATCTATTCGGCCGAGGTGTTCAAGGCGGCAAGCGCCATCCTCGAACCCTATCTCAAGTCGAGCTGGGCCGATGAGGAATCGAGAGGAGTGGTGGTCTTCGGCACCCCTCGCGGGGATATCCACGATTTGGGCAAGAACATCGTGGTGACCCTCATGAGGGCGCAGGGGTTCACCGTGCATGATCTGGGCGTGGATGTCCCCCCGGAGAAGTTCGTGGAAAAGCTCCAGGAGACAGGGGCACCCATCCTGGCGATGTCCGCACTCCTCACGCCGACCTTCGCCTCCATGAAGGAGACCATTTCCCTCCTGGAGGAGAAGGGATTGCGGGGGAAAACCTTCGTCATCATCGGCGGAGGGGTTACTACCGGTCTTGCGAGGAGGGAGGTGGGGGCCGACGCCCAGACAATGGATCCCATGGAGGGGATGCGTTTGTGCAGGGAATATCTCGATGGTCTTCAGGCGAGCCCTCGTTCCGATCGTGCCTGATTCAGATAGGTCCGAAACCCCCGGCAAGCGCAAGCGATCACGGGGTAGTTGGATGCACATCACCCCGTGATCAGTTGACATCGAGCCATTCAATGCTGTTCCCGCTTGAACGCAGAGTTCCGTGGGCAGTCGATGCAGGAGGATTTTTGCGCGCGCCCTGCAGGGCACCTGTTCCGCTTCAGTGCGTCCAAGGTTTCCATTGTTTTTTACCTTCCAATTTGGGCCCTAGTTATGGGATCGGTCTCGACCGTTAAACGGGTTGGTGCAGCCAGGGATGTGATCGTGATCGCACATCGCGGGGCAAGCGGCTTCCGGCCCGAGCATACCCTGGAGGCTTATCGTGTGGCCATACTTCAGGGTGCGGACTTTATCGAGCCGGATCTGGTGCCAACGAGGGACGGGTTTCTCATCGCGCGGCATGAAAACGAGCTCAGTGGGACCACCGATGTGGCCGAGCGGCCCGAATTCGCCGGCCGCAAGACCGTTAAGGTGATCGACGGGGTGTCGGTCACAGGCTGGTTCAGCGAAGATTTCACGCTGGCGGAGATCAAGAGGCTGCGGGCCAGGGAACGGATCCCGGATGTTCGCCCACGAAATACGCGATTTGACGGACGGTTCGAAGTTCCCACGTTCGATGAGATCATCGACCTGGTTCAGGCGATGGAGAGAGTCACCGGCCGCAAGGTCGGGATTTACCCTGAGACGAAGCATCCCACCTATTTCGCAAAAGAAGGAACGTTGCTGGACGGGAGGCCGATCCATCGGTCGATAGGACGGATGCTCATCGATCGCCTCTGCGCGAACCACTTCACCGATTCCGAACGAATCTTCATCCAATCTTTCGAGTTCGAAAGCCTCCTTGAGCTCCGTAACGAGATCATGCCGGCTGCGGGGCTGGATCTCCCGCTCGTGCAGCTCTATGGGGACGTTACCGGCGCATATATCCAACCGACCAGCAACTTCAGCCGCCCTTATGACATGGTTTTCAATGCCTCCCATGGGGCCGACCTGAGGGCCATTTACGGTGATCTCGCGGATCTGGTGGAGGGCGGCATCACTCCCACGACGGGATATGGCCATTTGCTCTCACGGGAGGTGATTGAATTTATCGGGCGGACATACGCCGGGGGCATCGGTTTGTGGAAGGAGAGTTTCTTGCGGCGCCTGCCCATTGACCCACCGGTGGATGCAAACCGCGACGGCGTGGCAGAAGTCAGGACGCAGCTGACCGGTGAGGTGTCTCCGTGCCTCTCAATCGCTTTGGAGGCGGGGCTCCTGGTTCACCCGTATACACTTCGGGCAGAAGAGCGTTTCCTAACCCTTCACCCCAACGGTGCGCCCCAGTCGATCATTGGGGAGATCCTTCAGCTGCTGGGCCTGGGGGTCAGCGGTTTCTTTATCGACCAGCCCATCGAGGGCGTGAAAGGGAGGGAGCTCTTTTTCGCCGTGAACGATACGGCCAGGAGGCGTGGGCGCTCCGGTGAATCGCAACGGAACCTGGGCCGACTTTGAATTTGGAGCATAGGGACGGCAAAAAGACTGTGTGCCATGCCTCCTGCTGAAGGCCGGGGTCCAGAGATGCTTGAAAAGCCCGGATTCCCGCTATCGCCTTCAAGACGCGGCATAGCACCGCTTCGGCGCGACGGCGGTTCGCCGGAATGACGCTGGCGGCTTTCTTATCAGGGTCTGGGGCCTAAGTGAACGGCATTGGGACCGACCCGCAGTAATTCATCGCCGGCGAATCTCAGCGTCGCTTCGGGCTCCCTGATGGCACGGCTCCGTATCTTCATGACGGTTTCAATCCAACGGATAGCCTTCGAGCATCGCCCGGGCGATAACCATTCTCTGAATGGTCAGGGTTCCTTCCTCCAGCAAGTTCAATCTTGCGTCCCGGTGAAGCATCTCGATCGGGTAAGCGGCCGTATAGCCTATGCCCCCGATTGCCTGGAGGGCGGTCTCCGTGACACGGCACACGGCCTCGGCACCGAAGGTCTTGCAGGCCGAAGCTTCCACCGGAATGGGCCGGCCCTCGTCTATTTTTCGGCAGGCGTCGGCCAGCATACATTTGAGCGCATAGATATCGATCGTCATATCGGCCAGGTACTGACGAACCCCCTCTCGCTCGGCTATGGGCTTTCCGAAGGTCACCCGCTTCTTCACGAAATCCAGTGCCACCTCAAGAGCCCTTTCCGCTGTTCCCAGGGAAGTCGCCGCAATGTATACGCGGCTGGTTTCCAAGGTCTTGAGAGCGAGAGCCAGACCATCGCCCTCACGGCCCAGAATCATTTGGGCGGGCACTGCACAATCCTCGAAGGTGAGGATACCGTGAGAACTCCCGCGGCAGCCAAGCAGGGATCGATGAGGTTCCATGGTAAAGCCGGGGGTATCTCGATGAACCAGGAGGCAACTGATTCCCCGGGGTCCGGCTTCCCTGCTGGTGTTACAGAAAACGGCGAAGTATTCGGCGAAATCCGCGTTGGTGATGAGGTGCTTCTCTCCGTTCAAAACGTACCTGTCCCCCTCGCGCACCGCGGTAGTCTTGATGTCGCGCCCGGTCCCGGATTTGGCCTCGGTCAGGCCGAAGGCCACGGAAATTTCTCCTGTGGCGATCTTCGGGAGGAATTCTCTTTTTTGCTCCTCACGCCCTCCGGCCGTGATCCCTTTGGCCATGGAGTTGTGCACGTGGAGCAATACCCTGACCCCGCCGTGGACCTTGGACATCTCCACCAGAACTGGGATGTACTGGGTGGCTGTGAGCCCTGACCCGCCATATTCCTCGGGGACCAGTAAGCCCCATAGCTTATGCTCTCTAAATTTGGGAAAAAGAATGTCATAGGGAATCCGCCCGGCTTTTTCGATTTCCGGGACCATGGGCTCGAGCTCTTGCCAGAAGAAATTCGAGATGTGGGCCCTCAAGGATTCGTATTCCTCGTGTTTCATTTTTACCTCCCATTTGGTGCTTTCGAAGCAGGATGATTTCGTAAAAAGCGGCTACTGCGCTTATCTCCCCCTGGAACGGCGACCGCAGACCCCATGCCGGCCCGGGAAGGTTCGAACCTGGTTGTCCAGAAATGCGGGATCCCTGACGCCGCAGTGAGAGTGAGAATTCCAAATTCGCCCTTGGAACTTCTATCCGGGTACACGTCTTCGGTCTCTTTCGTCAAGAGTCTATCGCGTTTCGTAGTGTATTCCATCACTTCCCCATTGGATTGATGAGCTTTCTCATCCCTCGTATGCTTGCGCCCAAGCCCATTGAGTCACAAATCCGGTGACGGATTTATTCCCCCATGACTTATTGCTGCCCTCGGCGATGAGCCCGGGGCCGAACGGCTCGGGCCGAGTGGCGGCGATTGCCCCCGTTCAAGGGGAGGCATACGAGTCCGTATTTGGGAATCGAAGCACTAAGCCCGCCTTGGGGGAACTCTTCGGACCTTCCCGGATGGTTTGTGGACGCCTTGAGTTTACCAATCCCGCCGACGCGCTGCTGAAAAGGGAATCATAATTCGGAATCCCCTATTCCCAGGATTGTGAAAATCGGAATGAGAAATTCTTCTTTCCTATTTTCTACAGGATCTTAACCTATTATCTTAAAACCGCCGAAGAAAACCGGACCTGCACTTGAATCCATCGGAATTGGCGCTTCCGATAGGGAATCCCTTCCAAGCACGAAAAGATTTGAAAATCAATGAGTTAAGCGCTTGGTATGCCAATTGCTGAATTTTCCAATAGAAATTGCATCAAACGGGAAACGAAACAGGAAGTCAATGGTTGCTGTCTTGATCTCGACCGCTTTTTCGGATAGCTCTTCGCCAACCCCGATGTGGACAACCAGAAGGCGTGACCCATGAAAGTCTCTACCATTCGTCGTCGGTCTGTTGTGAGCTTTTTGCGCACCTGGCGAGAACTCAAAGGCACGGCTCGCCACAAGTTCAGCGGTGAAGTATACCCTGATCTTCCGAGGGAGGATCTCGACTATTTGCATCGATTAATGGCTGAAAGTGTGGAAGCAAAAGGTGGCGAGGTAAGCGCGCGGATTCGCGCGGAGGAACTGGGAATCGTCTACAGGCGTTTAAGCAAGACAGGGAGAGTGCGTTTCTTAAGAAAATTGGCGCGGGACTTCAACTTTGAAAATGACGCACTCATTCCCAATCTCACGAGGTTGAAAACTGCCAGGAACGAGTCTGAGCGAATGGATGCAATCCAGGCCGTGCGCGAGTCGCTGATTTCACCCCGTATGCAGATCTTGTCGCAATTCAATACCTTTCAAGATGGGTTTAAATTTCTGGTAGACATGAGGGCCGATCTCTTGGCCCTGAGTGTAAATGATGCCTACCTGAAGGGCTTGGAGGCCGACCTCAAGTATTTGCTCAAATCATGGTTTGATGTTGGTTTACTCGATTTGGAGGAAATCAACTGGAACTCCCCTGCATCCTTATTGGAAAAACTTATAGTCTATGAGGCCGTACATACGATTTCATCCTGGAGCGATTTGAAGAACCGGCTTGATTCTGATCGCCGTTGTTTTGCGTTTTTTCATTACAAGATGCCGAACGAACCCCTCATCTTTATCGAGGTAGCCCTTACCAAGGGCATGGTGGAAAGTGTGCAGCTTTTGCTGGATGAGAGGAGCCCCGTGGGCAACCCAAGAGAAACAGATACCGCTATTTTTTACTCCATTAGCAATGCCCAGAAGGGCCTTGCGGGGATCAATCTCGGGAATTTTCTCATCAAGCAGGTTGTTGCCAAGCTATCCTCTGAACTGAAGAATATCAAAACCTTTGCTACCCTTTCACCTGTTCCCGGTTTTCGCAAATGGCTCGACCCTCTCCTTGAGAAAGGCAATGAATCGTTGCTTGCGCCCACTGACGTCTCAGCCGTCAACCGGCTCAGCCCGGAGAAAAATGCCGCACGCTCTCTGCTCGCCTTGCTGCACGGGCCATGGCATAAGGATGAGACTGCATCCGAGGTTTTAAAAGGTCCGCTCATGAGTCTCGCAGCCCGGTACCTGCTGCTTGAGAAAAAGGCCAAGCGTGCGCTCGATCCTGTGGCAAATTTCCATATCTCCAATGGGGCACGTCTGGAGCGTATCAATTGGCTGGCGGATACCTCTTCGAAAGGGATGCAGGAATCAGCAGGTATCATGGTAAATTATCTCTACACCCTATCCCATATCGAGGAAAACCATGAAGCCTATGCCACAGAAGGAAAAATCGCATTTTCCAAACAGGTGGGGGCCTGGCTGCGGGAATAGATGAAGGTTTAAGTTCCACGCAAGGGATCCCTGAGTTGTTCCACGGCCATCTGGATACCACAACCCTCAGCAACACGGGTATGGGATCCCCCGTGATCACTTAGAAGGAGAGAATGCCGGGGCCTGAGAGAGTTCAAGTTCCTTGATCTTTTCCCCAAAGGGAGGATTTCAGAACCAATCACACCTGAGATCTGTCTCTTCCGCCAGAAATATACCGCATTCAAGGGATCGCTTGCTTCAAACAAGCGTGCGCTGGAAATCATCGCCGAGCTTTTCACCCGGTCTATCGAGATAAACCTTTCATATTCCTCTATGCCCTATCGCAGGTGGAATCCCTGATTCACGAAGTGGATTCCTTTCTAAAAGACTTGAATGCATTATCTGTCGACAAACATCCGGAGCTTGGCAATTCAGCCCAAGACATCAGTAACAAGATTCTGTGGGAGCTTCTGCGAAGGAGAGAATTCGAAGAGACCAATCCCGCTTTGCCCGTCGAACGGTTCAGTCTCGAAAACGCCACGGATGTTGGAGGAGAGGCGGCCGATTTCGGCCGGCGATCCGGGCGCTTTAGCTCCTCGCCCGGGTTCTGAAAAAAATACCCTTTAAAGTGAATCAAAAAGGCGATATGGTTTGCGGGAGACTGAAAAGATATGAAAGCCGGTTTCTCGAGGAAAAGCCCGGCCTGCTTGGATTGCCTCTGCTGCCGGCTAGGGTTCTGTCCCACGATCGTTGGCGCGGCATGTGGAGCAATTCCCGAGAGGAGGTGAGCTATTCCAAGTCCCTCAATGAATAACCCCTAACCCTTGGAAGGAGGATAAAAATGAAGGCAGTGCATCTGAGAGAGGCCGATCGGGTAGAAGTCACCATCCTTGTGGACAATTACACGGATCTGTTGCTGCTGCAAGGCACGGATGTGGTGAGACGACCTGCAATCCCACCCTCGAACGCTCCACTGGCAGAGCATGGTCTATCCTGCCTCGTCAAGGTCTATGGGGGCGCTGAAGAACACGTTATGCTCATGGACGCCGGGCTTTCCGCCAAGTGCTTTCTTCATAACGTGGAGGTTTTCAAAGTGGATTTGGAGAAAGTCGACGCTCTCCTTCTCAGTCATGGCCATATAGACCACTTCGGAGGGCTCGGGGAATGCTTGATGAGAGTGCGTCAGGGCATACCGCTCGTGCTCCATCCCAGTGCCTTCCTGGAACGCCGCCTGAATATTCCGGGTGTTGGGCCGCGGGAAATGAGGCGTCTCGAGGAAGCAGCCCTGGAGGAAATCGGTGTCCGGACTGAAAAAGTGAGTGACGCCTCCACGCTGTGCTCCGGTTTGGTCCTGTCCCTGGGAAGAGTGGAGCGGGTGACGGATTTCGAGAAAGGTTTTCCCTGGGCCGAGGCGAAGATTGAAGGCGAGTGGGTCGTGGATCCTTTTGACGACGACCAGGGACTGGCGGTCAACGTCAAAGGCAAGGGGCTTATCGTTGTTGGGGGATGCTCTCATGCAGGGATCATCAATACAGTGAGACATTCTCAAAAAGTTGCGGGTGAGGAACGGGTTCACGCGGTCCTGGGGGGATTTCATCTCAGCGGTCCCATCTTCGAGCCGATCATCGGGCCGACCATTGAGCAAATGAAGGAAATCGCCCCGGATTACATCGTTCCCATGCATTGCACCGGTTGGAAGGCTATCACCCAGTTCGCCCGGGAGATGCCTCAGCAGTTCGTCCTGAACAGCGTGGGCACGTCCTATGTTTTTTAGAAGGCTTCGCGAAAACTGAAGCCGCTGCCCATTCGTCGAAATTTCATTTCCGGATGGAAACTAGTGTCAAATTGCAAAAATAATGCACCGAATTTTGGAACCCTTCTCAGTCATTCCGGCGAAAGCCGGAATCCAGTATTTTCAGCAGGTCCTGGATCCCGGCGTGCGCCGGGATGACGGTGTTTGGAAATATCGATGACTTTTGTAGTTAGGCACTAGCACTAGCTGGCATGTCTTATAGCCCAGGCGTAACGATCCGAATCCCAGTACCAGACCAGCCAACCCTGGGACGATCCTTCCTGGGCTTTTCTTTCCAGCCAGCGATCCAGGGATGAATTTTTCAACATTTCCGTTCGAGCTCTTGAAAGGGCCCGGTTCGATTCCCTATCGAGCACTCTCAGAACGTAATAGCCATCCTTGGTTCGCAAGGGCGGACTGATTGCCCCAATATTCAGATGGAAAGCGATATGGTCGATAAGCTTTCCGCCCGGAGATTTTTCCAGAACCTCGATCACCCAGAATCCTTCCGTGGTTTCAATGGGCTCGCTGAGAGACCCGATCCGCAATGCGAAAACGGCTTCGTCAAAGGCTCTCTCCCTCGACCCTCGAGCCACCCAACCCAGGTTCCCCCCCCGCCTTCGAGATTCCTCATCCACAGACATTTTCAGGGCCACCGTTTGAAAGTCCCCGCCGGTTCTTACGCTTTCTCGGGCTCTCTCGCTTTCCTCCCTGCTCCGGGAGAGTATCCCCAGCACACGAGCCTGTTCCACTGCTTCTACCTGATTTTCCCTCCGGCAGAGCCATCCCCAGTCGCCGCCCCTTTCTTTGTTTTGATGATCCATCGATTCCGTGCGAGCGATTTCCGAGAAGCTTTCCCCCTTTCCGATTCGATTGATGACTTCCATGGCTTTTTCAGCCGATTCCACCAGGATGGCCTGGACGTGCACCTGCTCGGCGGTGGTGGGAAGATTTTGTTCGCGGAAAATCTCTTCTCGAAGTTGCTGCATAAGCAGGGTTGTTCGCACAAAATCCCGGTACTCTTGATCCGATAAGCCGGTCTTTTCCAAAAGCACCTGATAACGTTCCGGAAAATCGCCCTCCTCGGAGGCAGTGGCCAGCACACGGTGTCGGAGTTCGCGCTCGATCCGCTCCTCCTCCGCCCGGAGGCCTCGTTTTTTGGCCTCCTGATTGATCAACACCGCATTTTGCAAGTTCAGAAGAACCTGCATGGGCAAGGTGGGGTCCAGCTCTTTCTTGCCTCTGAAGAGGCGAAGCATCTTGATGAAATAGCTCATGTCCACGATCTCGTCATTGACTCTGAGAACCGCTTTGTGCCAGGGAGCCACGTAGGTCTGGTAGTAAGGAATCGCGATCAATAGGACTGCGAGGATGAGAGTGATGCCGATCAACGCCCCCATGACTCCCCGAGAGGGCCGTCTACCCATCGGACTTTCCCTGGATGGTTTCTTTGAAGAGTTCACAAAGAATCCTTTTTGCTGTTGACAAGATCACCCGAGAGGCCCTTCCTCCTCCATGTTCACCGGAACCCCCATTCTCAAGGGAGCCTCTTGAAACGATCCCCCTGCCGCAGCTTGAAAAAAGCTCTGATCTTCCGGGTGAGAGTCCGCCCAACCAGCATAGCCCCAGTCTGTTCCCAGGAGTCAGGGGTTTCCCGGCTATCCTTCTCAGCCGGTTTTGGAGAGGAGAACTCTTCAAGGACCCGGCAACCTTCTTCCAGTCCGTGCCTGATGGCATCGTCATCCAGTTCCATCAGCTTCCGGTAGTGGTGAAGTTTATGAATATACGTTTCAAGCCAGCGAGCGACGCTCTCGCGGCATGTGAGCAAGGTCTCCAGTTTGCTCTGCGCATCCACCGGTCCCTGAGGAGCCAGTGCCGGGAAGATAGAGGCCTTCAAGCGGGGAAACTCATTGCGGAAGGGGCTGCGCGCAGTCACCGCGGCCAGGGCGCATGAAGCAAGAAACGGCAGCAGGTCAAAACCAGCCATGCAAGCATCATGCTCGGCGGGATCGATGATCAAGGGCCTGGCCCCAATTGCCTGGACCAGGTGGATCAGCTTTTCCACGGCGCCAGCGTCAGCACTCACGGTGGGAACCAGGCAGTAGGTTTTTCCTGCAAATGCCTCGGGGTCGGGCTTTTCATGGTCAGGAAAAGAGCCCTCAATGAAGGGGTTCCCGCCGATGAAGTTGACTCCGGGTCCAAAGATCCTCTCTGCCGCCTGCATAACCCTTTCCTTCGTTGCGGCCGTATCGGTGACGATGCAGCCTTCAGGTAAGCGGGAGCCCAGGTGTTCCATGAAGTCTTGAACGGCCCCTGCAGTCCCGGAAAGAAAAACCACTTCAACGCCGGCTACCGCCTCCGGTAAACGGAAGTGGATCCTGTCCACCGCCCCCCTCTGCCGGGCGTGGCTGGCATAATCCCTCCGAAGATCAAATCCGGATATGTTCACTTCGGGACTCGCCCTTTTCAGGGCCAGGGCCAACGAAGTGCCTACAAACCCCAGACCGATGATGGCGATGGATGTCATGTCTACCTTTTTCCCCGGGATTCGTTAAGAATACCGTAAAGCATGTGGCCCTTTTCCCTATTTAATGGAAAATCCCCAGCTTCGACTCTTTCCCCGTTTCCCATCGCATCCATCCGTGATGGGAGAAGGGTGAAGGATTCTCATGGGGTTCAGCCCGGCTGTCCCGCCCTCACCCTGGGTGGTTCGGTCGCCAGCCGGGCCAATACGTCCGACCATGCGGTGGAAATCGTATAGATCTCCAATCGGTTCCGCACCTTGACGAAACGATGGGTTCCATCCGGGGTCCTGTCCCCTACCAGGACCTCGAAATCGGCTCCATCCCTGATTCCCAGAGAGATCCTCAGGCGGGGCCGATCCAATCCGTATTCGCTCAGATCATCCGCTCTTTCTCTGAGGATCCTGCCGGAAGCCGGACCGGTCACAAGCGTAGGAATGCCGCCCCACCTGTCCGGATCAATCCGGGATTTTTGAGCATCGTTGAACCGCCACTCCTCTCCCAGCCGGATGAACGAGGCGCTCAGGTTCTGGTGGGGGAGAACAACATCCAATCTCACGATATCCTGTTCCTCGATGGACCAAGCTTCGGGTCCCAGCCCCGTCTTCGAAGGGTTCTTTTCCCCTTTGAAGAAATAGATGAAAAGTGCGAGCAGGGTTAAAATCATCACGAGGGCTGCTGTCAGCCTGTAACTCATGCTTTCGAATTACCTCCTGCGCCACCAGAGGATTGCGGCCAGCAACAGAACCGGCAAAGAAGGAAACCCCAGGCTCGAGAAGCGAATGAAGCGCCACTGTGCCGGGCTGGCCACGAGCCTTCTGAAAGTGTAAGGCTTGGGGCGAATATAGACGAGCTGTTCTTCTTCCGCCAGCCATCCCACGGAGTTCAGAAAAAGGTCGCTGTTTCCTCCGTTCGGGTAGTGTTCGTTACTGGCAAAGTCGGAATCGCCAATGACCACCAGGCGCGTGAGCTTTTTCTCATCTCGGGGTTTCGGGGTCTCTGCCTGGTCCCGGGCGGGAACGGCTACCGCCAGGCAACCAAGAACCAGAGGTCCGCGGGTGTCCAGGTTTTCATCGAACCTCGGCTCCTCCGGATTGACTTCCAGCCAGCTTTTCGGTGTGGTGATGGCGATGGGGAGGAGGCCCGCATTTTGATATTCTAGCCGCCCCCGAGCCCACCAGTGAGCGGGGTTCATGTCCAGTGCCCTTGCTGCCTCAGGGGACAGCTCCACCGCAGCAGCTCCGGGAAAATAGGTAAAATCCAGGTCCCTGGTCAAATCGATGGGGAAATACTGCCCCTCGGGGAAGGTTTTCCCTGGCAAAACGTAGGGTGTCGCCCTGTCCGAAGCCAGATGATGGGATTCATCGATGATTGCTCCACGACCGATGGCCAGTGCATAATCAGCCAGGATTCCTTCCATTTCTTTTACAGGATTCGGGTCTATCAATACCAGGGCTTTCCCGCCCTGCTTGAGAAAGTTCCGCACCGCCGTTTGTTCTGCCCGCGGTAGAGGCTTCTGAGGTCCGGCGATGATCAGGACCGCGCAGTCCTGCGGGATTTCCGGACGGAGGGCCAGGTTCAGAGACTCGACCTGGTATAATTCCTTGATCAAACCCGATTTGGCCCGTTTGTACCCCTGTTTTCCAGTATCCTCAATGTTTCTTTCTCCATGACCGGTGAGAAAGTACACTTTTTTCTGTTTCCTTCCCGTTACCGCCAGGATTGCGCTGGTGAAGGCGTACTCGTCAATGTGGTTCACTACGGCTTGCCGGTTTCCGCTTTCAAAGACGATGGTCCCATAACGCTTGATTCCGTAATCTCTTGCAAGAGCGGGACGCACTTCGGGATCAACAAATTCATATCGTATATGGCCGCTGTGATAGTGGTATTCGGCCAGAAGATCTTCCGCAGCCAGCCGTGCTGCTTCGTAGTAAGGCACGTTCGGAAAAAAACCGGTGACCTTGACCGCTTCTCTCAGTTCCCTGAGGACGTTTTTGGTCTGGGGCGCCAGGGTGAACTGATCCGCAGCGGTGAGGTCGAACCTGAGGTGGCTTGCGGCCGCCAGGAGATTGAGCAGAATCAGAATGCCGAAAAGGGCGGAAATCATGACCACGACGTTGGCCCCATACTTTCCCTTTCTCCCGGCCACCGCGGTGCCGAGTTCCCGGGAGGCCCCGATCACGGATAAAAGGACCAAAACCACGCCGAGGATGAGGAGGCCGATCATTGAACTGCGCAGCTCGGGAAGGAAGACCCGAACCAGGCCGCCTGCCGCCAGAATGACTCCCCCCAGGAGGGCGGTAATTGCGCTATAGGGTTTCAGCCTATTGAGGATCCTCTTCATCTAGCGCCACCTTCTGGACTCCAGGGACCTGACCGTCAGGAAGAGGAACAGAACAATCAGCGTCAGGTCGTAAGCAATGGGTCGGAAGTCCAGGATGCCGCGACCCAGTTCAGAGAAGCTTCCGCTAAAAGACAGGGAACGAAGCACTTCGCCGGCCGTGCCTCCAATGACGTTGCCGGCCTGGCCGGTATACCATAAGATCACCAAGATGGCGCTACCCACCACAAAGGCGACGACCTGATTGGCCGTGAGGGAGGAAGCGAACAGTCCTACGGCGAGAAAAACCGCACCAAGAAGGCCGAGACCGAGATACCCCGTGAAAACGGGCCCGGGATCAGGATCCCCGAACCAAAAGAGCAACAGGGGAAAGTAAAGGGTCAGGCCGAGCATGAGACCGAGGAAGACCAAGCTTGCCAGGTACTTGCCCATCACGATTTCCCGGTCCTTGACGGGGGCGGTGAGCAACATTTCCATGGTTCCCGCCTCTTCCTCCCCGGCCAGAAGGCGCATGCTCATGGCGGGAGCCAAAAAAAGGAGAAAAAAACCGGCCCAGCCCAGGAAACCCTGAATGCTGGTCTGCCACTCTGTGATGGGGTTCCAGGCAAAGCCATAGCCAGTCACGGCCACGAATGCGGCGGTGACCACGTAGGCCCAGGGAGAGGAGAGATAGGCCCTGAGCTCCTTACCAGCGATGACCAACGTCCTTTTCACGGTTCAGTCAGTCTCCTCCTTGGTGAGCCTGAGAAAGACATCTTCAAGGCTTGCCCGGGACGTTTTCATTTCCAGCAGGCTCCATCCCTTTTCCACAATGGCCCTCGAAAGCGCATCACGGGGATCCGCCTCGAGGGAGCATTCCACCTGATAGCGGAAAGCCGATCCGCCCCGGCTCAGAGTCACCTGCCGCACCCCATTTAACCGGGCGAGCGTATTCAGAACCTGGTCTTGCGGGCCTTTCACCTCCAATTCCACGATTTGCGATCCGCGAAAAGTGGCGGACAGATTCTCGGTCCGATCCTGGGTCACTAGCCGCCCGCCATCAATAATCATCACCCTTTCACAGATCATACTCACCTCCGGCAGGATATGGCTGCTGAGAATAATGGTATGATTGCCGCCGAGATCTTTGATTCTCTGCCGGGTTTCCACCACCTGTCGCGGGTCTATTCCGATGGTGGGTTCATCCAAAATCAGGACACGGGGTTCGTGGAGAATGGCCTGAGCCATACCGACGCGCTGGCGGTATCCCTTGGACAATTTCTTTATCAACGTATTCTCGTATCTTGCAAGTTGAAACCCCTCGATCACTTCATTGATCCGGGTTCTTTTTCTCCCTTTGTCGATCTCCCGTAAATCCGCCCAGAAGGCCAGGTAGGACCGGACGGTCATATCGTCATAGAGTGGGACGATTTCCGGCAAATAGCCGATGGATTTCCTGGCTTCGAGGGATTGTTCCACCACGTCGTATCCCGCGATTCTTGCCCTGCCTGAAGAGGGCGGCATAAAGCCTGCTAAGATGCGCATGGTCGTGGTTTTCCCGGCGCCATTGGGTCCCAGGAATCCAACGATTTCACCGGGGGTCACGGTGAAACTCAGAGAATCCAGCGCTAAATGATTTCCGTAATATTTGGTGAGATTTTCAGCCTCGATCACCGGCAGATCCCCCACAGATTCAATTAGACACGGTGGCAGACCACCATCCGGCCGTCTCCCAGGATTCTCATGGCGGGCTCTTCGTCGGCGCAGACCGGCATCACTTCCGGGCAGCGAGGATGAAACCGGCAACCGGGAGGAGGGTTGAGGGGACTTGGAACTTCGCCCGACAGGATGATTTCATCCCGTCGTCCGTCGGGGTGGGAAGGCAAGGCGGCGGAAAGGAGCGCCTTGGTATATGGGTGGGCAGGGCTTCTGTACAGGTCTTCACTAGGGCCGGTTTCCACGATTTTGCCCAGGTACATCACTCCCACCTTATCGCTCATGTGCCGGACAACGGCCAGATCATGGGCGATGAGGAGGTAGGTCAACTCGAGCTGGTTCTGGATCCTTTTGAGCAGATTCATGATCTGCGCCTGGATGGATACGTCCAGCGCCGAAACGGGCTCGTCCAGGACCACCAGGGTGGGATTGATGCTGATGGCTCTGGCCACGGCGATGCGCTGTCTCTGTCCGCCGCTGAATTCATGGGGATACATCTCGCCGGAATGAGGGTTGAGCCCCACCATCTCCAGCAACTCGGCCACGCGATGGACGATTTGGGAAGAAGGCATGGATCTGTTTTCGACGATGGGCTCGGCGATGATATCTTTCACCCTGAGCCTGGGACTCAATGAGCTGTAAGGGTCCTGAAACACCGGCTGGACGGAACTCCTGTAACGCTTCAGCCCCGGACCGGTCAATTTGCTTATGTCTTTTCCTTCAAAGAGGATGGACCCGCAGGTGATTCTTTCCAGAAGCAGAATCAGCCTGGTTGTGGTTGTCTTCCCGCATCCGGATTCCCCGACCAGGCCGAAAGTTTCCCCTCGGCGAATGGTAAAATCAATCCCGTCCACAGCCTTCACGGCACCCACCTGTTTCATGAAAATAAGGCCTCTGGTGACGGGAAAGTGTTTCTTGAGGTTTTTTGCTTCAAGAACAATCTCAGCCATGACTCTGTGCCTCCGGGGTCGACAGCCAGCAGCTCACGTAGTGTCCGTCCCCCACGCCGACTTCCGGGGGGTATCGCCCGGAACAAATCTCCATACGGTTTGGACACCTGACGGCAAATGCACACCCGGGCGGCAGGTTGCTCAGGTCGGGTGGTTGTCCTTCAATGGTTTGGAGCATCTCCCGTTTCCTGTCAATGTTTGGCAGAGAGCTCATCAGCGCGATGGTGTAAGGATGGGACGGGTTGTTGAACAGCTCGCGTATCTCCGCCGTTTCGACGATTTTCCCCGCATACATCACGGCCACCTTGTCGCACACCCTGGACACCACCCCCAGGTCGTGTGTTATCAAGATCATGGACAGCTCAAAGTTTTGCTGGATTTCCTTCAAAAGCCTCAGGAACTGTGCCTGGATGGTTACATCCAGGGCAGTGGTGGGTTCGTCGGCAATCAGCAGCTTGGGTTGGCAGGACAGGGCGATGGCCCCCACAATCCGCTGGCGCATTCCGCCGCTCATCTGGTGTGGATATTCCCGAATGCGGGTCTCCGCGGATGGAATACGGACCAGGCGCAGCATTTCCTTGACCTTTTCCCAGACCTTGGTGCCTCTGAGCAACTGGTGCAGTCTGATGGGCTCGGCCACTTGCTCTCCGATGGTGAACACGGGGTTGAGGGAAGTCATGGGATCCTGCAGGATCATGGAGATCTTGCTTCCCCTGATGAGCCTCATCTCTTTTTCGCTCTTCCGGAGTAGATCCTCCCCTTCGAAGATCATCCGGCCTCCTACAATGCGGCCCGCAGGCTGGGGGACCAGCCTCACCAGGGAAAGGCAGGTGATGGTTTTTCCGCAGCCCGACTCTCCCACCAGGCCCAGGGTTTCTCCTTTCTTCAAGGAGAAATTGACTCCGTCAACCGCTTTGACGACACCTCGTTTCGTGAAGAAATAGGTCCGGAGATCCTTGACCTCCAGAAGGGTACGGTCCACTTCCGTTTCTCCTTACAATTGCCGGAACTTGGGGTCCAAACGCACTCTCAACCAGTCACCCAGGAGGTTACAGGCGAGAACTGTGAGCATGATTGCGAGGCCCGGCCAGACACAGAGCCACCAGGCGTAGGTGATGTAGTCACGGCCCTGGGCGAGCATCAAACCCCAGCTGGGATGAGGCGGGGGGACGCCCATGCCCAGGAAGCTCAGGGAGGCTTCCGCGATGATGGTCGTCCCGAGTTGAAGGGTGGCCAGAACGACCAGGGTGTTGACCACGTTTGGAAAGATGTGCTTGATCAATATCTTCCAGCGGCTGGCTCCGGCGGTGATTGCCAGGCGGATGAAATCGGCTTCTTTCATCTTTAAAACCTCCGCTCTGAGCACCCGGGCATAGCCGGCCCAACCGATGACCACCAGGACTACAATGATGTTTCTGACGCTTGGCCCCAGCACGGCGGTCATTACAAGGGCCACCATCAAGTACGGCAAAGAGAGGAAGGTATCCGTCACGCGCATGATAACCGAATCCCACCATCCGCCGAAGAAACCGGCCATCATGGCGAGGACGGTGCCGAGAGCCCCGGCCACGAAGACCACGGTCATCCCCACGATCAGGGATATTCGGGCTCCTCCCACGATCCTGCTCAAGACGTCGCGTCCCATATTGTCGGTGCCCAGGGGATAGGTCCCCGCTTGAAAGGGAGGCGTAAAGGAGTCCATCAGGTTGGACTCGATCGGATCATGGGGAACAACGAAAGGTCCGGCGATGCCGAGGAGAATCACGGCAGAAAGGATCACGGTGGAGAACCAGGGGATCCTCGAAAGCCATGAATGACGACGTCGCCCGGGCACATCCAATTTTACGGTGGCCGCTTCAGCCAATCCTCCAGCCCTCCCTTCGCGCTACTGGTATCTGATTCGTGAATCCAGGTACATATAGAGGATGTCCACCACCAGGTTGGCCGTGACGAAAAGGGTGGAGGCGATGAACACACAGGTCTGGACCACGGGGTAATCCCGGGAAAAAATGGCCTGGACCACCAGGCGTCCTACGCCCGGCCAGGCGAAGATGGTCTCGGTGATCACCGTGCCGTTCAAGAGGACGATCAGGTTCAAGGCGGCCATGGTGATGACCGGAAGGATCGCGTTCTTGAAAGCGTGCTTCAAGATCACAGACCTCTCCGGAACCCCTTTCATTCGGGCCAGCTTGATGTATTCGCTGTCCAGCACGTCGAGCATTGCCGAGCGGGTCAATCTGGTCTGAGCGGCTGCGAAATACCAGCCCAGCGTCCATGCCGGCATCAACAGGTTTTCCCAGCCGCCCATGCCGCTGGTGGGAAGCCATCGCAGGTTCACTGAAAAGATCAGGATCAACATGATGCCCACCCAGAAGACAGGTAGCGATTGACCAAGCAAGGCAAAAATCTTGCCGAAATTATCCACCCAGGTGTCCACCTTCACGGCGGATAAGATCCCGAAGGGAATGCCGATCATTAAAGAAAGCAGCATGGCCGAGAACCCCAAAAGCAGAGTGTTGGGGAAGTACTCCCAGAACACTTCGACACAGGGTCTCTCCCAGCGGATGGATTCCCCGAAGTCCCCCCGGGCCGCGCCGGTGATGAATTTCCAGTACTGAACATAGATGGGTTTGTCCAGGCCAAGCTCTGCTCTCATGAGATCCCAGTCCTTTTTCGTTGCTTCAGGCGGCATCATGAGGGTTAGAGGATCCCCGCTCAAGCGGCTGAGCATGAATACGATAATGCTGATTCCGATCAGGCAGATCACGGCCTGGAACAACCGTTTCAGAATATATCGTTGCATCCCTTTGCCTTGCTCGACGATTCTAAGTCATCAGAAAACCCGTCTGGTCGGAGCCCGGGCGACTCCGCATCATCGGAGGCGGAGCCGCCACAGACCCAACCTCGGAGCCACCAGGGTTCCTTGCCAGCTCGTTTTGACGGCTCCGTCGGCCGAAATGGAGCGGCCATCCGCCCTAATCAGCCGGGAGAATGTACTCGAGACCCACGGTATAAGGCTGATAAGGAACCGGGATCCATTCCTTGACCTTGGGCCCTGTCGCCCAGACCGTGTTTACGTGGTGGATCGGTATACCAACCAGTTCGTTATGCCAGTGATTGTAAATCTTTTTGGCGATCTCGGCCCTCTTCACCGGGTCCATCTCCTGTTTTTGCTCCGCCAGCCATTTGTCCATATCCGGATTGGAGTAATAGGAATACATCATGCCGGTTCCAGCCAGGTACCAGATGGAGGACAAGTGATCCGGCGTAACCGGGTTGGAAAATGCCGCGAAACCGTGAAAGGCGTGCTCGCGGTATTTGGCGTAGTAGGTTCCCGATTCCATCATCCGCAGGTTGACTTCCACTCCCAGCTTGCCCCAGAACCCTGCCACGGCTTCCAGCACCTTGTCGCACAGGGGTGTGGAGGGGGTGAGTGCCCCCTGCAGATCCACCTTGAACCCCTTGGCATACCCGGCTTCCGCCAGGAGCTTTTTCGCCTTTTCCACGTCATACTTCCAGGGTTTGATCGTCGGGTCGTAGCCCACGTCGCGGGGAATCATGATGGCCACGGCAGGGGATGCTTCGCCGAAATAGAGCCTCTTGATGATGCTGTTGATGTCGATGGCGTGCGCCAGGGCCTGCCTCACCCTTTTGTCCTTGAGCGGGCTCGGTTCAGGGTGATGGAGGTCACAGGGCGTCAGAAAATAGGTGGCCGTCTTCTGACTCACGGACAGTTTGAGTTTGGGATCGCTTTTTACCTGCATAATAGTGGGCCCTGCGGCTCCATCCACAATATCCACCTCCCCGGTTTGAAGCATGGCCATGCGGGTGGACAGTTCCGGCACAACGGCCAGTTTGATTCTTTTGACCCGCGGAACCCGGTCCGGATCATAGAAATCCTCGTTGGCTTCCATGATGAAGTGCTGCATTTTTTTGTGTTCCACCGGCTTGAATTCTCCGCAACTCAACAGTCCTTCCACCGTGTTGAACTTTTCGTCCCCCATTTTTTCCAGGTATGCTTTAGGAAGGATGGCGCTGTACCGGCCCGCCACGGCGATAGGCACCCAGGGAGTCGGGTTGGGGCTGTAAATGATGACGGTTTCATCATCCACGACCTCGATGCGCTCCACGTTCGCCCGGATAAAGGGACTGCCTTCATTGGCCGTTTTGGGACTCATGGCTCGCTCGATACTGAATTTCACGTCCTCCCCCGTCACCGGCGTGCCGTCCCAGAACTTGACCCCTTTGCGGAGCTTGAATTCCCAGCCCTTGTTGCCCGTGTTGGGTAGAATCCGCCAGGAAAGGGCGATCCCCGGCGCCAGATTCCCTTCCCGGTCGCCCACAACGAGCGAATCGCCCAGGCTATCCGTCATGGGGCGATCGATCTGGGTTTTGGATTTTTGAGGATCAATCGGTTCATCGGCCATGCTGGTCAACGCGATGGTGATCGACCCTTTGGGCACGGTCTTGGCCCAGGCCGATGAGAAAAACAGCATGAAGATAAGAGAGGTTGCCAAAGTACCCACGATAACTCTTTTCATTTTCCGCTCCTTTCCGTTGGAATTTTCGCTGCCTTGGGCTGGAATCAGCCTCGGTGCCCGGGCCTGTCCTGCCGAATCCGCGATCATTCACTCGCCCTCGCCAGGATGTTCTGCCTTCGACCACCCCCTTTCTCCGTTCAATGAATCTTCATGGATCCAGGCAACAAAATCTTTCAGAAAGATAAAATTCTTCGTGGGATCAACTTGCGTGATCTCCGCGAACCTCTGGATCCGTGTGAGCGCGTTTGTCGGCATCTGCTGTTCAAAGGCCTCTTCCGTGGGAAGTTCGAACCCTATGAGCCGGGCAAAAAGTATGGACCCCAGAAGCTTTGTTCAGGTAAGGGTTCATACCTTCGGTGCAGACTCCCTTGTCCGCTGTTTTCTAAAAAGGATTCTGAGCGAAAAGTTTGACTGTCTCTTCAAATAATTATTAACGTTAGGGCCCGTGACCGGGCGCTCAAAACGAACAGCACAGAACGAGAGTACGACTTTCTGCGTGGAGAACTTTTCGAGACTTTGTTTTGATGGAAACTGAAACCCATGTGATGGAGAGTTGATTCTAAAAGAATTTCGAATTCAAAACGCCTGGATCAGGCTCGGCATTTAGGGTACGATTGGATATTTGAAGTGAAATGTCAAGAAGAAACGCTGAATGCTCGTCCGGTATCTATTTCGGTCCTTTCAGCCACGCTCAATGCGGCCCAACCCGCCGCAATCATCCCCCGTGGGAACTCAATCTCTTGTTGGCGCTGCGTTCTGGCCCTCCATCTTCCAGGAGAGGTCTATTTTCCACAATCGTTTTTCGATTGCCATTTTCCTTTGATTCCTTGGAAAAACAGAATATATAAACTGAGTTGAATTTGGAAATGGCGCGGCGGTCGTCTGCGGGAGCGCCATCCCGTTGCGATCCATGCCCCGGGACACCGTAAAATTTATCTTCGTGGATGGAGGCGCTGGCATGGCCGGGAAAAATCTGATCGACGGCAAAAGGATTCTTGCCGTTGATGATGAACCTGACATACTGGACACGTTGGAAGAACTGCTCCCCATGTGCGAGGTGGTCAAGGCGACCACCTTCCATGAAGCGAAAGAGCTTCTCGAAAGAGAGTCTTTCGACATGGCCATCCTGGATATCATGGGGGTGGACGGTTTCAAATTGCTGGAAATCGCGAACGAAAGAGGCGTGATTGCGGTGATGTTGACCGCCAATGCCCTGAGTCTGGAAACGACCATAAGGTCTTACAACGAAGGGGCCGCCTCTTATATCCCTAAAGACGAGATGGCCAACATCGCCGCCTTTCTTAACGATATATGGGAAGCCAGGAGAAAAGGGAAGGGATTTTGGTGGCGTTGGATTGAAAGGCTGGGGGCATTCTATGCCACCAGGTACGGTTCTGATTGGCAAAAACATGACGAGGAATTCTGGAATAAATTCAAACAGCAATATTTCAGCGGATGATGGGATAGGGTGTGCAGATTTGACGGAAAGCAATGGGCATGAAGGTGGGGGGATGAGGCGAATGGAATCGAGGTCGAAGAGGCCACAATCGGAAACCGTGCGGGCCGACCGCTGCTTCTGATCATGGGGCTTGGAACACAGAGGATCTCGTGGCACGAGCGGGCTCACTCACCCGTGGCCTCGTCCACGGCTACTTTCAGTTGGGCCAAGAAATCCTTGAGGGTGGTTTTTTGATAGGCCAGAAGGGCCTGTGATTCCGAGGAATCGTACCAGTTGAGCCAACCGTTTCGGTCCTCGAGAAAACTCATTTCCTCGAGGGGAATCTCCATGACTTCGCCCCAGTGGCGGACGTAGTCCTCGCCGGTGACCTGCCACGTGGGTCCTCCGGAAATGATCAGAGTCTTGTTCAGCAAAGCCTTCACATCCACCAGGTTGAGCATGGCGGTGACCACATCGGCCAGGCTCACCAGTTCGATCCGTTGCTCCTTTGTCCATGGCCAGGGTTCGGGAGGGTCCAGGAACTCAGGGATGGCTATCCCCGAGATCCTCAAGTTCACCCACGGCACTTGGGATGCCCTGATCACTTTCTCGGCCTCCACCTTGCTCTCCGCATAGATGTCGTCGGGGTTTACCGGGTGCTCCGAACGGATCAGCCCGGAGTGTCCGGTGGTATCGCCGTAGACCGAAACCGACGAGGCAAAAACGAGATTGGGCTCAGGACGAATGCAAGTGCAGGCATCCACCACGCAACGGGTTCCCTCCACATTCACGCGAAAGGTCCTCCGGCGGTCCTCTTCGCTTGCCGGAGGGAGCACCGCCGCCAGATGGAAGATCCACTGGGCTCCTTCTAGAGCCTCCGGGAGGGTTTCCGGCCTCAGAATGTCCCCGGCAATCACCCTGGTATTCTCCCATGCGTCACAGAAGGAGAAATCACAAGAAGGAAGATCAAACAAACGCAGGGAGTGCCCCTTTTCACGAAGGGCATTGCCCAGTGTACGGCCAAAATTCCCCGCCCCGCCGGTAATCAAGATTTCCGCCATTTCTCTCTTCCTTTTTCATGCATCGGGTTGCCGTCCCAGGAGCCCTAGCCGCCTGCGAAAATGGGAACGAATTTGATCTCTTCGTTTTGTAAAAGCGGCGTTTGCGGTGACTGGAGGTCGCGCCCGCACCCGATGGTCAAAACGGTGCCCTTGAATGCATTCTTTTCCGGGTCCCAGATCCCATCCATGAACTTGTCCCCATAGTGGCGGCCTATGGTTTCCATGAGGACGCCATAGGTGGACCCATCCGGAAGCTCGATCTCGATTGCATCCTTGCCGATTTGCGCTCCGAGCGGCCCCAAAAACATCACCGAGACTTTCATGGCGTGGCTCCCGCATCGGCCGACAGCAAGAAGGCCGGGACGTTCAGGTCATGATGACCGTGCGCTCTTTTAGGGCGGAGGCAAGCGCCGTTGAGGCGAGGATAAAGTCCTCCATCCGCTCTTTGAGTTCAGCGTTGCCGTTTCGTCCCTGAGCATCCTCCCAGGCTTCCTCCAGGTTCAGAGCCGCCTCATGGACCGTGAAGGCCCTGTTGGCACCGGTCTTTGTCCTGAGGGTAGCCTTGTTCTTGATATGCGCAAGGCCTTCACAGGCCTTTGCCACCCCTTCGACCAGAGTATCTCCGTCCAGTGTTTTGGCTTTCTTGATTTCCGAAATGAGACCCCGGACAAGGTCCATGGCTTCAGTGACATAATCTTTTCCGTTCATGTTTTCCCTCTCCCCCATTGGCCCCGATGGGTGGGAGGCTGGATATCCGCTTCCCACCCCATCGTGGCCTCCTCCTGTCCTTGATCAAACTCCCAGATCATCGGCGACCGGCCCAAGACCCAGTCTGCCGAGCCGCTCCCGGGTGGGGATGCCGTTTTCGTTCCACCCCCTGAGCGCATAGTACTCGTTGAGCTGATATTCCAAATCCGCGGCCTTTCCGGCCGACCCACCGTCGGGAAGCGGCGTCACCAGCCTCTTGGGAAGGGTGTCGTCCTTCCTGGAGATTCCCTCCCGGCATGCAAAGGCCCGTTGTAAATTAATGATTCTCTCCCCGGCTTGCAAGATGCTTTGAGCGCTGTGAGGCTGGCCCGTCACCAGGCTCAAGAGAATTCCATAATGGGAAGGCTGGAGCCCCATGCCGGCGAACATGCAGATGGCCGTGGAATTGTAAACTGCGCTCATATCCTGCGCCACCTTGGCCGCAAGGCCTTTGTTCTTCTTGTCGTGACGGCCCTGCTTGTAGTGGAGCCCGGCTTCAGGGGATATGATCGCCATCTCCACGGTATAGGAGCCGCCCTGGACGTGGCAGGCCCCCCGCGTGCCGGTGGCATAGTTGACCGCCAGGGAGAAATAGCAGCGCGGGTCATGCATGGGCACTTCCAGGCCCTTTACCTGAATGGCGTATTCCTCCGAGCCTTTGCCCACCTTCCGGGAGGCCTTTCGGCTGCCCTGAGCCAGGAGGGCACCAAAGCCTTCCACTTTCCCCATCTTGTCAAGAACTTGAAGGGCCGCGTCAGCGTTCCCCCAGGTCAACTGGATCCCGTCCGTATCCACTTTGCTCAGAGCGCCTTTTTCGTAAGCCTCCATGGCCCAGGCAATGGTGCAGCCCGTCGAGATGGTGTCCAGCCCGTAGCGGTTGCAAATATGCCCCATCCAGGAGACAGCCTCCAGGTCATCAATGAGGAGCATGGTCCCCAGAGCACCCAGGGTTTCGTACTCCGGTCCGGGACCTTCATACTTGAATCGTCCCTCGGGGATGTCCACCCATCTTGCGCAACGGATGGGGCAGTTGTAACAGGCCGCCGCATGGGGCTTAAGGATGGTGTCCGCCATGCGGGCACCCCCCAGGTTCGTACAGCCTTTCTGCCATACCCCAACCTGCCAATTTTTGACGGGTACGTCTCCCGGAGCCCAACCCATGTCCATGCTGAACGCCGTGCCCCATTTGGTGAAGAATCCCGCAAACGGATCTGCGGCGACGGTCTTGACAACCTCGTTAGCCATCGGTTTGAGCCAATCGTCGGCTGCCGGCGTGATGTCCTGCTTTCCCAGGCAGACTATGGCCTTGAGGTTTTTGGACCCCATGACCGCGCCACAGCCTCCCCGGCCTGCAGCCCTGCCTTCGTCATTCATGACGCAGGCGATCGGTGCCATGCGTTCTCCGGCTTGGCCGATGCAAGCCACGCGTGCACGCTTTTTCCCCGCACGGTCTTTGAGGATCTCCTGGGTTTCAAAGGCGTCCTTGCCCCACAGGTCTGAAGCATCTTTGAGGGTCACCTGGTCGTCGTAGATCTCCAGGTAGACGGGTTTTTCCGATTTTCCCTCTAACACGATCCCGTCGTGACCGGTTTTCTTGAGTTCCACGCCCCAGAAGCCCGATGAGGTGGCTGTGGTCATGATCCCCGTAAGGGGCGACTTGGCTGCGACCACGAAACGCCCCGAGGTGGGAAACCTGGTGCCCGTGACCGGACCGGTCATGAAAACCAGTTTGTTCTCAGCGCCCAGAGGATCAATCCTGGCGGGGAGTTCATCGTAAAGAATTTTGGTGGCAAGACCCGAGCCCCCGATGTAGTTCTGGGCAACGGCAGGGTCCACCTCGTCCTTGGAGATGGCCCCGGTGGTCAGGTTTACTCGCAATATCTTTCCCATATAACCAAAACCCATGGCTTCACCTCCTTATGGCAGCCTCATGTCCTCCAGATCCACTTCGTCCAGCCTCTTGAACCCGCCCGGCGGAAACACGTCCCCCTTCTTGTCAAAGAGCTTCCCAAGCTTAATTCCCGCCGGCATCAGGGTGCAGAGGAACGGCGTGGGGTCTTCGGAAGGTTCGACCTCCACCAGCTCAAACTGCCGGGTTCCCAGTCCGATTTTTTGCCCCACGTTTGGCTGGATTTCTTCGCTGACCCCGAGAAAGGACCCGCAGGCCGTAAACTTGGGGATGCCCGGATCCATGACGCCCTTGGCCATGGCGAGGGAATCCGGCATACCGGCCGCCTCCTTGGACTTTTGAATACAAGCCGAGTCCAGGGCGACCGGATCTTTGGAAGCGAAAAGTCCCAGGTTGGGAACGATGGGACGGTCGCTGAAGTTCACACAGTCGCACCAGGGCGAGACGTCCAGCGCCATGTTGATATATCCGATCTTTTCTGCCCCGATGGCCTTGATGGCAGCCGCCGCCGAATCCACGATGGCTGCGGCGGTGGCATCGAAGAAATCATCGGGCAGAAATGCGACCCCGCACATGGTGACGACGCCCACGCACGCGAGGCAACCCTTGCACTTCTCACGGTGGAAAAGCACCGTTTCCTCCGTATGCTCAATCGCACCGAAGGGGCAAAGGTTCAGGCATACCTGGTAACTGGGGCAGTCCTGCTTTGCGCAGCGCTCCGGCATCCAGTGCCGCGTGTTCAGGCCATATTTCGGGTGGGCGCCCAGGTGCAGGTTGAACTTCCCCCGCTTCGAGGCACAGCCCACACCCACATTCTTCAGCGCCCCGCCGTAAGTCCCCATGGGATGACCTTTGAAATGGCTCAGGGCGATCATGGAGTCGGCCAGCGCGATCCCCGTGGCGATATACTGTTCCTTCAGGATAAACCCCTCCGGTAGATCGATCAATACGTCGTCGGTTCCGATATACCCGTCGGCGATCACGATGGGGCATCCCATGGCCGCGTGGGTGAACCCGTTTCGAGCCACGGTGTTGAGGTAGTCCAGGGAGGTCGCCCTGGAAGCATGGGGCCAGTAAGGCAAGGTTGTCGTGTCCACCACCATAGGTTCTGCGCCGAGGCTCCTGATCTTCTCCACCAGAGCACGGACGTAAACCGGTCTCAAGTAAGCCGTATTGTTCCATTCGCCCATGTGCAGTTTGATGGCAACCACGTCGCCGGGTTGGATCATTGTACCGAAATCCGCCGCGTCGAAAAGGGTGAGCATCTTGGCCACAAGGCTCGTCTGGATCGACGTGGATCGATCGTTCATGTAATAGACTTCTGACATTCCCGGACCTCCTTTTTGGATGGAATCTTCTAGACCCGGGGACCGGACATGAATTCTTTGCGCCCCGGGGCCGCCGCGGTGGCATCCCTCCTTTGCTTGTTCCTTTCACCTCCCTTTTTGCCTGGAATGTTTCTCCCGAAAAGCAATGTCTTCCGATGAAAAGTTCGTTCCCCTGTTCAGACGTTGACAATGCTCGCCGAATATCGTGAACGGTTATGGTCCATCTGGAGCGGTGGAATCCTGAGTTTTTATGTAAACCCACGGGATGGTTTTAGAATCAACCCTGTAACTTTACCTATTCTCGCATTATGTCCACTATCGGATCCAATACAATTAAACTCCAATAACCCTCTTTGGTCAAATTTAAAATTCTTATGTCGAGTTTGATATAACCTATTCTCCATTCTTATCAATCACCGTGAATGGGTATCCGGCAATTGTTTCGACCACTTCAAAAAATGAATCTTGACATCTCTGTACTCTCTCTGCCACATGACGTGGAAATCTCATGCCTGAATCGATGGATGGTTTACCCGGGAGAATCTCATGAACAAACCCTCGCTTATGGCCCTTCTTTGCTTGACCCCTTTGCTGGTGGTTGGTTCCTCTTGCTCTCTTCGTCCCCCCGCCTTCGATGAGAAGGCCTGGCATGAAAGGGTGGAATCCGCCGACCCCGCTCTGCTCTATGCGCCTCATTTCGAGAAAGGCCGGTTTTTCAATCCCTGGATGCCCTTGGAACGGAAACACTTTTTGACCTTTCTCAGGTGGCGGCTCAGTGCCAAGCAGGAATACACGGATGAGGAAAAATCGTATCTGCCCCGCTTCATAGAAAATGCGGAGGAGCGAATTCTCGCTCTCCCGCGAGGAGATTTCATCATGTGGGTTGGACACGGCACGTTTCTCATTCGGGTGAACGGCCAATACTGGCTCGTCGACCCCATGTTTTCAAAAAGGGCTTTTCTGCCGAAGCGAAAGACCCCTCCCGGGATCAGCCTGGAATCCCTCATAAGAGTCGCGCCGGATGTGAACGTGATCATTACCCACAATCATTATGACCACCTCGATAAGCGGACCATTGTGAATCTGCCTGAAAACGCCGGAATGTACGTCCCCCTTGGCCTGAAGGGATATATCCGGAATCTGAACAAGAACAACGTGACCGAAATGGACTGGTGGCAGGAACTGGATTGCGGTAACGGCATTACCCTTGTCTGTCTTCCCATGCAGCACTGGTCGAGACGGATCGGACAGGGCTTCAATGAGACGCTGTGGGCGAGCTTTATGCTGATCACGCCCAGGGTGAAGATCTATTTGGGAGGAGATACGGGATACTTCATCGGTCACAGGGAAATCGGGAGGCGATTCCCTGGAATCGACTACGCCCTCCTCCCCACAACGGCTTACCATCCCCGGTGGTTCATGCATTACAACCACATGGACATTGACGAGACCATCCGAGCATTTCGCGATTTGAATGGGAGATTCATGATCCCTCACCAATGGGGAGCTTTTCATCTCGGCGATGAACCCCCGGGATACCCCATCTGCGACCTGAAAAGAAAGATCGCTCAGCGCGGCCTTGACCCCGGACGCTTCATCATCATGGATATCGGGGAGATCCATTCGATACCGAGCAAGCCCTAGCTTCCGTGTCCGACCATCCGATGGGCCGCCGCTGGGGTGCGAAAAACCTGAAGGTTTTATGACTACGAATATCGAGGTGAAACCGATTTCATGATCGGTTGCTTGACAAAAGGCAAAGTTCATAGCATTTTGATCAAGTTTGATCCCTTTCCCGTGTGGATCCCCGCCCTCCACGGGCGATCCATGGGACCTCTCGCGAGAGCCTGTTCCCGGGATCATTGAAACTTCCATAAGGAGAACCTATGCTGGATCCAGGAACGCCCATCGAAATGACAAAGGGTTACAGAGGAGTGAAGGGAGTTGTCTTGGAGAGAACCGCTTCCCGGTTTGAGTTCTACCTGATCAAGCTGGACAATGACATCCACCTGGTTGCGGGTCCCTCTGCCTTTGTCCCGTTGGAGAGCAAAGACCAGGACAGGCCTCCCGGGCATATCTGAAATACCCGGTCACCGGAAGTGTTCGCACATCACTCCATTGAGGAAAGCCTGGGGCGCCCGTGCCGCGGCAACCTTATCTCAACAAGAGGGGATGTGAGGAGGGCGTGTTAAGACCTGTTCGTTGAAGCCGCGGTTTCTGATTGAAGCGGGGAATGGGATCAGGAGGATCTCTTGAGAAAAGTCGAACTTCGCAGCGACACCTTCACCTTGCCCGGCGAGGCCATGCGTCAGGCGATGGCCAGGGCCGAGGTGGGAGATGATGTTTTTGGAGAAGATCCGTCCGTGAACCTTCTCCAGCATATGGCGGCGGAGCGAATGGGCAAGGACGCAGCTCTGTTTGTTCCCAGCGGCGCCATGGCCAACCTGGTCTCTCTGCTTAGCCACTGCGAGCGAGGGGACGAGATGTACCTGGGAAATCTCAGCCATATCTTCCTGTACGAGGCAGGGAGCAGCGCCGCGGTTGGCGGGATCCATCCTCACCCCCTTCCCAACAACCCGGACGGCACCCTCGATCTGGAATCCGTTGAGGCTGCCGTGCGGACCGACGACATCCACTTCCCCCGCAGTCGATTGCTCTGCCTGGAAAACACCCACAACCGTTGCTGGGGAAGCCCTATAAGCCAGGGTTACATGGAAAGTGCATGGATATTGGCTCAACGGCTGGGGCTCAAGGTTCACGTGGACGGGGCTCGAATTTGGAACGCCGCTCTTGCCGAAGGCGTTGCCCCGAAGGATCTGGTAAGGAATTGTGACTCGGTCTCCTTCTGTCTTTCCAAGGGGCTCGGCGCACCGGTCGGCTCTGTGATTTGCGGGTCAGAAGAATTCATTCAAAGGGCCAGGCGGGTGCGAAAGCAGTTGGGTGGCGGCATGCGCCAGGCAGGCATCATTGCCGCAGGGGGCATCTATGCTCTGAACCACATGGTGGAAAGGCTGGCGGAGGATCATGCTCTGGCGCGGAAGCTCGCAAACGGGATTGCCGGCATCGAAGGCTTGGAGATTCAGGCGGAGAGGATACGCACCAACATCATCTACTTTCGAGTGGCCGGCTCGAATATGACTGCCGCCATGTTGGTGGAGCGAATGGCGGAAAAAGGGGTGCGGTTTTCGGCCTCAGGCGGCGGCCTCCTTCGCATGGTGACACACTATGGGATCACGGAGGAGGACATCGACTGGACTCTCAAAGCCTTGAAGCTCATCTGTAAGTGATCAGCGGGTCATATCATCCCCCGTCACCCCCGTGGTCGCTTGCGCTCAGTCTGGTCGGAAAGAGGGAGGATCAAATGACTGGATGGCTAAACCCCTTTGGTAGCAGGCACTGCCCATGACGCTGGGTGTAGAGGATATCCGTGAAGCGGAAAAGGCGATCCGGGGGAGCATCGAGGAGACTCCCTGTGCCCACTCCCGCGTTCTATCCCAGATCACGGGCGCCGACGTGATCCTCAAGTTCGAGAACCTTCAGTTTACCGGGTCTTTCAAAGAGCGTGGCGCTCTGGTAAAACTGCTATCTCTGACACCCGATAAGCAATGTGGAGGCGTGATCGCCATGTCCGCAGGAAACCATGCCCAGGCGGTGGCGTATCATGCACGGCGCCTGGGTATCCCGTCGGTCATCGTGATGCCGCGTTTCACCCCCAATCTCAAGGTGGAGCAGACCCGTCAACTGGGTGGAGAGGTCATCCTCCACGGGGATGGGATCGACGAGGCAGGGGCCTGTGCCCGTAAGCTCGCACAGGAGAGGAACCTCTGCCTCATCCACCCCTATGACGACGAAAAAATCATCGCAGGACAGGGGACAATCGCCCTGGAAATGCTCGCCGCTTTTCCGGATCTCGAAATTCTGCTCGTGCCCATCGGCGGGGGCGGGCTGATTTCGGGTGTGGCCATTGCCGCCAAGGCAGTGAACCCTGCCGTCCGCGTCATCGGTGTGGAAGCTTCACGCTTTCCTTCCATGTTTCGAGCGCTGAAGGAGCTGCCCGGGGAATTCGGCCGTTTTACCATTGCCGAAGGGATTGCCGTGAAGGAGCCGGGCCGCCTCGCGTTGCCCATTGTGAGGGACCGGGTGGACGAGATTTTGCTGGTGGAGGAAGGAGACATCGAGGAAGCGGTGCTTCTCCTCCTGGAGGTGGAAAAAACGGTGGTTGAAGGAGCCGGCGCTGTCGGGCTGGCTGCACTCCTCAAGTACCGCGAGCGTTTCAAGGGTAAGAAGGCGGGGCTGATCCTCTCGGGAGGAAACATCGATCTCCTGGTTCTTTCCTCGATAATTCAGCGGGGACTGGTACGATCGGGAAGGCTTGTTCGATTGCGGGTGGAATTGAGGGATCTTCCCGGGGCGCTTGCTGAGGTGACGGCTCGTATCGCAGAGGCGGACGGCAACATCGTGGAGGTTTCCCACCAACGCGCCTTCACCAACCTGCCGCTTCAGAGCGCGGAAGTGGAATTTATCTTGCAGACAAGAGGGCTCGAACACGTGGACAGAATCATGAATGCGCTCCTGTCCGCAGGATACGAGGTTCGAGCCGTTGCTATGGATGCCGTCTGATGGGCACGCTGTCACGCTTTTGGATTTGTATCCGTCGGCGCCTTTTTGTCTCTGAAATCTTCGTACAGAGGGGGACGTCCGTGACTTATGGACTTTCAAGCAATTCACGGACAACGGCATGCTCCAGCTCACTGCGTCCTTGCATTATGTCAATAATTCACGGGCGTCCCCCTTTTCACGTTTAAAAAATGTCCTCAAGCAACCCCTTGATAAAGAGATCAATGCGGAGCGTGCCCCCAAACGTGCAAAAGTTCCCCCTGTGCTGACCCGCCAGGAAACAGCCCGAGTGATAGCCTTGATGTCGGGCGCCCACCAGCCTGTTGTCAAGCTCCTATATGGGTCGGGATTACGCGTTATCGAATGTCTGTTTCGGGATAGGCGACAGCTTAACTTAACCCATTTTAAAACACTGAAATCATCTCAATCGAGATATATTCTGGAATCCTCGGTTTAATTCAGCTCTGCATCCTCCAGTCACCTTTTATTCCAACATCTCTGTGGTTTTTTTGAAGGGGAGAAGTCATCTTGAAGCGAAACGCGCCGTCTGGAGTTGAAAAGGCTCGCTTCCGTATTTTTCCGCGCCATATTTCCTACCCCAGGTAGGCCTCCTTTACCCTGGGGTTTTCAAGAAGCCGGGGGGCGGTGTCCCGGATCACAACTCGCCCGCTCTCGATCACGTAACCATAGTCGGCGAGTTCCAGGGCCGCCTGGGCGTTCTGCTCCACCAAAAGGATGGTTAATCCCTCTTCCCGGATGTGGCGAATGATCTCCAGGATTTTCTCGGTGATCAGGGGGGCGAGACCCAGGGAAGGCTCGTCCAGGAGGAGCAAACGGGGCGCACCCATCAACGCCCGGCCCATGGCCAGCATTTGCTGCTCCCCTCCGGAAAGCGTTCCGCCCATTTGCTTCTGCCGCTCCTTTAAAATGGGGAAGAGAGAGAAGACCTGTTCCCTGGATTTGGCGATACGCGTCCTGTCTCGCTCCAGGTAAGCCCCCAACATCAAGTTTTCAGCCAGAGTCAGGTGAGGAAAGATGCGCCGCCCCTCCGGTACCTGGACGATCCCCCGCCTTACGATTTCCTCGGGTGCAAGCCTCTTGATGGACTTCCCTTCAAAGTCCATCTCACCCCGGGTGATGCCCTGTATTCCGCTGATGCACATGAGCGTCGTGGATTTGCCCGCCCCATTGGCGCCGATGAGGCAGCAGATCATCCCTTCTTCCACCTCCATGGAAATCCCTTTTATGGCATGGATTCTTCCATAGTGGCTGTGTACGTCCCTGAGTTCAAGCATGTGCCGCACCCCGTCCAAGATAGGCCTCGATTACCCTCGGATTTTCTCTGATTTCGTCGGGGGTCCCCTGGGCGATGAGAACTCCATGATCGAGGGCGTAGATGTAGTCCGCCAGATTCATCATCACCTTCATGTCGTGCTCGATGATGAGCACGGTCACTCCTCGTTTACGAATCTCACCGATGAGCTGGATCAATCGGGAGGATTCCTGGGGATTCATGCCCGCTGCCGGTTCATCCAGCAAAAGCAAATTGGGCTTCGTCGCAAGGGCGCGGGCGATCTCCAGGCGACGCTGCTCGCCGTATGCCAAGGAACCTGCGAGATCAAAGACACGGTGCTGAAGTCCCACGAAACGAAGTTGTTCCATGGCCTCAGCCTCGATGAGTCCTTCCTCCTTTCGTTGGAGGCGGGTCCGCAACAGCGTGGAAAAGAGGCCGGAGCGCAAATGGGCATGGGACCCGATCTTCACGTTATCGAGGACACTGAGGTTAAGGAAAAGTCGAATGTTCTGGAAGGTTCTGGCTACCCCTGCTCTGGTGATTGCGTCCGGCCCCATCCGGAATCCGTAAAGCTGGCGGACCTTTCGAACAAGCAGCTGCCGGATGAGAAATACACTGAAGGGAGTAACGAAGACACTCCATGGGATGGCAAAATAGGCAAGGGGGATTCCGGTCCCTGCAAGATGCCCCAGTTTAGAGGGATGGGTTAACCACCACACGGCCAAGCAACCGTCTCCTCCCAACAACACGAACATCACTCCCCAGGCCCAGATCTGAAACCGCCTGAGTTTTCGTGCCACCAACAGGCGAATGCCGAGAAGAAAGATCCCCAGTAAGGTCAGTTCGAGCTTGTAAAAGGTGTGCGGCAGGAAGAAGGACCAGGAAAGGGGCAGCCACGCCAGGCTGATGAGGAAAAAAAGAAGTGCGCACTGCTGGATGAGTTTGACCTTTGTGCCGGAGATCTCGGGAAGAAGCGGTTGCTCGCCAAGAAAAATTTGTCCTTTGGTTGCGCTGTAAAGGCTGGTCAGGCAGTTGAAAAGGGTCGTTTTCCCGGCCCCGTTTGGACCGATGATTCCTACGATTTTGCCCGCCTCAACCTGCAGGCTGACTTCACGCAAGGCCATGAGGCCGCCGAAGACTTTGGAAAGATTCATGATTTTCAAAATCAGGTCCATCGACCTCTCACTCCTCCTTTTCTTGCGCGGCCAGGCGTCTCCGGGCGCGCAGGGCCTTGTCCGCCTGGGCTCGCTCAAAGGGGATGAGCCCCATGGGACGAAAGCGCATCATCAGCACCAGAACGAGGCCGTAAATCAGGTATCGGGCGTTGAAGAGGCTCTGGGGGAGCACCATGCGAAGAATCTCGGAGAGCGGGATTAGGAGGAGAGCCCCGAGCATGGTGCCGGAAATGCTTCCCATTCCGCCGAAGACGATGAGGCAGAGAACGAGGATGGACTCCCAGAACTTGAACATGTCCGGATGGATGAATTTGAACCACTTGGCATAAAAGGCACCGCCCAGTCCCCCTATGGAAGCACTGATGGCGAAGGCCATTACTTTATATCGTATCAGGTTGATGCCGCAGCACTGGGCCGCAATCTCGTCTTCCCGAATGGCGAACCAGGCACGACCAAGCCTGGAATTCTCCAGCCGGGTCACCACCAGGAGAATGATCATGAGCAGGAACAACGCCAGGTAAAAAAACTCCCAGTCATGGACCAGGTTGTGGCCGAATAAACTGGGAGGGGAGATGCCCGGAAGACCCATAGGACCGCGGGTGAGCCACAACTCGTTGCGGAGTACGAGGACCACCAGCTCTGAGAATCCAAAGGTGACGATGGCGAAGTAGTCTCCCGTGAGGCGCAAGGTGGGCGCTCCCAGGAGGATACCCCACAGGGCTCCGTTCAGGGCTGCCAGGGGAATAATGATCCAGAAACTGAGATCGTAATGAATCGCGAGGAGTCCGGCCGTGTAAGCTCCGATTCCGTAAAAGCCCACGTAACCCAGGTCCAGCAATCCCGTAAATCCGGGGACAATATTCAATCCTAAAGCCAGGATCATGTAAAGAACGGCTGTTGTGATGATTCTGAGCACATAATTTGTAAAGCCGCCCATGGGAAGCCAGGGCAAAAGCAGTGCCAGAAACAGCAGGCCAAGGAACATGGAGCGATGGGTTATGCCGGCCCCGGGGCTTTTTATCATGCCTTTTCCCCGATCTGCCTCCCGACGAGGCCGGAAGGTTTAAAAAGAATCACCATGATCATGACGGCGTACGAGATGCCGTCCCGGTATTCCGAAGAAATATAGCCGGCCCCCATCACTTCTGCAATTCCCAGCACGCCCCCCCCAAGCATGGCTCCGGGAACACTCCCGATCCCGCCGAGCACGGCGGCGGCAAAGGCCTTTACGCCGGCAATGTATCCCATGGTTGGAAAGATGGCATTGTAGTAAAGACCCACGAGGACACCGGCCATGCCACCCATGGCGGAACCGATGGCGAAGGTGAAGGAAATCACCCGGTTGACCCCGATCCCCATCAGGGCCGAGGAAACCTTGTCCTGCGAAATGGCGCGCATGGCGGTGCCCACCCTTGTTCTGTGAATGATCAGGTGAAGGAAGGCCATGAACACAACGGTCACCGTGAGGATAAAGACCTGAAGCCAGCTCAGGGAGACGTCCCCGAAACTCAATGCGGGTCGAAAAAATAAACCGGGCAAAATATCCCGTGGATAGGATTTGATCTGTGAGCCCCAGATCATCAGAGCCAGGTTCTGGAGAAAAATCGACATGCCGATGGCTGTGATCAGGGCTGCCAGTCGGTGTGCTTTGCGCAGCGGACGGTAAGCCACGAAATCCAGGATAACGCCGAAGCAGGCGCAGACAGGGATCGTGATGAAAAAAGCCGCAAAAAAGGGCAGACCCAGAACGGTCACCAAGGTGTAAGCCAGAAACGCCCCCAGCATGTAGATTTCACCATGGGCGAAATTGATCAACTGGATGACGCCGTAAACCATGGTGTAGCCCACGGCGATGAGGGCATAAACTCCACCCAGGGTAATCCCATTGACCAGTTGCTGTAAAAAAAGGCTGGAAAGCTCCAAAAGGCGGTCCACGAAGATCCCCTCATGGAAGTGAACAAAAAGGGCAGGCCGACTCTGGACCTGCCCCCCGAACACGCGCAATCCCCGCGGCTACAATTGCTTCTCGGCACTGACCCACTTGCCGCCTCTGATCTCCTTCACGAAGGCATCTTTCAGACAATCCCCGTTTTCGTCGAAATAGGTTTTTCCGGCCACGCCATTGTAAGCCTTTTCCTTGGAGTTGAGAGATGCAAGGTAGTCACGGATCTTGATCCTGTCCTGCCCAACCGCCTTCATGGCGGCCGCTGCCATGCCCACAGCGTCATAGCTGTTGGCCGCAAACCAGTTGGGAACTTTTCCGTATTTCTTGTTGAACGCGGCAACGAAGCTTGCCGCTTCCGGTCCCGCTTTATCCGGAAGGAAAGGCGTTGTCACGAAAAGCCCTTCCGCATCCGGGTTCTTCAGCATCAGATCGTCGTCAAGACCATCGGCCCCGAAAAAGCCCACGTTCTTCATTCCCAAGCTGACCGCCTGGGCGACGATGAGGGTTCCCTGGGGAGCATATCCTGGAATGAAAATGGCATCCGGCCTCATCATCTTGAACTTGGTCAGCTGGGGCTTGAAGTCGGTTGTATCAGCGGTATAGGCTTCTGTCCCCAGAATCTTGACGCCCAGGTTTTGGGCCTCTTTCATGAAGGCGAGCATCAAGCCCATGGAGTAGTCATTGACCTCGTAGAAAATGACCACCTTCTTAAACCCTTTCATGTTGTTCACATACTTGGCGAGAAAGAGGCCCTGGAAGTCATCCTTATAGACGTTACGGAAGTAAAAAGGGCTCATCCTTCCGATGTTCACGTTCGTGGAAGCAGGGGAAATGGCAGGGAGTTTCGCCTCCCGATAGATGGGCAAGGCAGCCAGTGTGGCTGAGCTGCAGAGGTGCCCCACCACAATGAAAACTCCGGGGTCACTGGCGAGCTTGGTGGCCACTGTTGCCGCCTCCTTCGGATCACAAAGTTCGTCTTCCAGAATGATTTCCACTCGCCTCCCGTTGATTCCGCCTGCGGCGTTGAGCTCTTCTCCCTTGAGCAAAGCCCCGTTCTTCACCCCTTCACCGAAAGAGGCGAGCTGCCCTGTGAATGGTGAAGCCACAGGGATTTTGATGGATTGGGCCCACGCAATTCCATGGAAGAGAACCGCCACAAGCAGGACGGAAAAAAGTTTCTTCATGGCACCCTCCTTTCTGAAAATGATGGCCTTACCTTCAGATATCCCTTCCCTGATGATTCGCCGGTCAAATTTGCCGAAAATTTTCATGGGATCATGTCATGCTCGATGCCCGTCTTTTTCTTGCGGACCCTCTCCTTTATCCTGTGAATATGACCGCGTCCCAGCCCCTTGACCTCGCAGCCCAGCTCAAAGTAGCGCTCTATCTTGGCATCGTCCAGAATTCCAAAACAGTCCACAATGGCCACAGGACCCCCAGTCATTCCGAAGACCTGGTCGGGGTCCAGTTTCAGATAGGGTTGGTGCCTGACTGCAAAGACGACCGCATCGGATCCTTTTAAGACATGCTCCAGGTCGGGTGTCATCGAAAAACCCTGAAGCTGCTCCTGGTTGCGGAAGAAACGAGACAGGCTCGCCCCCAGCGCCGGATAGGTATCCTGTTTTTCAAGCTCCCACCAATGCTGGACATAGGGATCGTGCGCTTTCACGTCGGCTCCCATTTCGGTCAACTTGCGCAGGATAATCTCCGATCCGCTGTAACGGGTATCTCCCACATCCTCGCGATAGGAGGCGCCCAGGAGGGCGATCTGTGAAGCCGCCACAATACGGCCCATGTTCCTGAGTGCGTCTCGCACAAGCTGCGCCGCGTGAAGTCCTCTGGTATCGTTGATGTCGATGGCCCCCGGAGTGATCTTGAAGATATCATTCTCGAAGCCCATCAGATGCTTATAAGACCACAATCCAAGACCCCCGTCCTTGGGTAGACAATACCCCCCGATTCCGGGCCCTGGAAAGATGATATTGCTGTGCGTTGGGCGCATCTTGATGGCATGGATCACTTTGATGAGGTCGACTCCGTTCGTCTCTGCGAAAAGGCTCCATTCGTGGAGGAATGAGAGGATGGTGGCCCTGTAACTGTTCTCGACGATCTTACAGGTTTCACTTTCAATGGGCCTGTCGAGAACCGTCAAGGGAAAATGCTCTACGTTGATGATATCGGAGAGAAAGCGTGCGACGCGATCACGGCTTGTTTCATTGATGCCGCTGCAAACACGCCAGAAGTCCCTGATCGATTTCACGTATTCTTTTCCGGGCATCACCCTTTCGAAGCTGTGGGCCAAAAGGGGTTCTTCCTCGATCCCACGGGTTCGGAAGGCCTTTTTGATGATGGGATAGGCCACGTACTCGGTTGTCCCGGGCGGCACGGTTGTCTCTATGAGAACGAGGCAGTCGGGAGTGATTTTTTCCCCGATCGCCTTGAAACTGCTTTCCAATGCGCTGATGTCCGCATACCCGCTTCGAAGGTTGCCCAACTCCGCCTTAAGGTAATCGCACTGCACGTCCACCACCAGCACATCGGCCATGGCGAGGGAATCGTAAGTGAAGGTGGCGGTGAGTGTCTCTTTTTCTTTCACGCACCGATGGATCATGGGAGCTACCTCCGGGTCCTCCGCTTGGACCGGTGATATCCCCCGATTGAACAGCGGAATTTTCCAGAAGCTTCTGGCACTTGGCCTCTGCATGGCAATAACGAACTTGTTGGGTTTGCCTGTGCTCTTATCCACGGAGTCGGCGACCACGGCGGCCATGACAGCTCCCACGAAGCCCACCCCCATTACTACGACGATCTGGAAGCCCTCCTGTCGCTTCTTCTCCACGAGCTTTACCAGTCGGTCGTACTCCCTCGTGTAGTCCTTTTCCTGAGGGAGTTTGAATTTTTCTCCTTCAGGGCTGATTGAATATTCCATATGCAACATCTCTCCCTTCCCAAGGATCACCTCTGTATTACGTTCTCCCGACCCGGCAGATTTTTGCTGCAAATCGAGCAAAATCGCGGCATTTGAATTGAATTTCTTCCTGCCGACGGAGCGAGCGAGGGCGCGGAAATTTACCCTAAATAATGAAAACACTTGGGGATGTCAAGCAAGAAGGATATTCCAAATCCACCGCAAAAACGGAGAAATTCCGTCGGGCGGATTCGGGCCGTGGCTTTGGCAAGAGGCGACAGCCCTAGTCCTGGAGCGCTTCATTCCTAAATGGAGAGGACCTTCCTTGCCAGGTCCCGGCCGCCGGCTGTGAGAAGAGATCCATCCAAAAGGACCTCGAGGTTTTGACCCGACACCGGCGCTTCCCTCTGCCTTTCTTCCATCCGGACAATCTCCGTTGCGTCATGAAGGACTTTGAACTCAAGCGTTTCCCGGTCCCCGGGCTGATCCTTTCGAGCAATCGTATGGCACACCTCGTCAATGAGCGATTCCTTAGCCCCCAAGCGGGTGAGGATTTGCCGCGCAGTCTCTGTACCGCCGCTGTTTTCCATCTCATAAAGGTACGCTGCCGTCAGGATTACAGCGGGATTGGCTCCTTCCTCCTTGGCGATTTGCTCGGCATATCTTGCTCTGCGCATGGCAGCGCCGATCTTCTGGAAGTCTTTTTTGAAGTGGCGCTTCATCTCGACGGCAACCCGATCTTTGAGCAGGTCATCCCTCTGGGCGAGAAGTTCCGGGGAGAGGGACCCCAGGCACTGTTCGGCGTATTTACAATACGAGGCGCAACCAAAGTCCATTTGAGGGTTGACAAAACGATGACCGCACTTCTTGCAGAGACGGGTGGTGTCATCCTGGAAGAACTCAATGGCATGGCCGCAGTTCGGACATTTGGCCTCAAAAATTGCACCGGGTTTCCAGTATCTGCTGTCCTGTCCAGGGCATTTCATGGTCTAACCTCCCTGAGATCATGATTTGAGAAGTAAGGTTATCTGAAAAAGGGATTCTTCACCTTGACCTAGGTCAAAAAGTTCCAAAAATTCTTTTTTTACCCTATTTTTTTCCTGTAAAGGAGCAGGCTGTTGGACACAACCGTGATACTACTCATGGCCATTGCCAGCGCGGCAAGGATGGGATGCAGATGCCTCAAGAAACCCGGTAGAAACGTCACGGGGGAGAGAACCCCGGCGGCAACAGGAATCAGGATGACGTTGTAAAAGAACGCCCAGAATAGATTCTCTCTTACCGTTTTCATGGTAGCCCTGCTCAGCTCAATCGCCCTGGGCACACCGGTCAGATCCCCCCTTGCCAGGATGATATCGGCTGCTTCGATGGCCACGTCCGTTCCCGTACCGATGGCAATGCCCACCTGTGCTTGGGCGAGGGCGGGAGCGTCATTGATGCCGTCGCCCACCATTCCCACTGTGTAGCCTTGTTTCTGGAGTTCCCCGATCTCTTCGGTTTTTTGCTCGGGAAGAACCTCCGCCGCCACCTCCTCGATGTGGGCCTCCCTGGCGATTGCCCTGGCTGTTTGCAGATTGTCCCCTGTCAGCATGAGGACCCTCAACTTCATCCGGTGAAGGAGGTCCACCGTTTCACGGGATTCAGGCTTGAGGGTGTCTGCCAGCGTGATCAAGCCTATCGGCGCCTCGCCGGTAGCCACCAGGATGACCGTTTTTCCTTCACTTTGCAGCGTTTCGATCTGCTTTGTTGTTTTGGAAACATCCATGGACAAGGTGCTGAACCAGTCCGGCTTTCCTGCCAGGACGAGGTGGCCGTTTACCTCAGCCTGCACTCCCATTCCCCCTGTGGCCCGGAAATTCCTCGGCTCATGGAGCGCTAGCCCCTGTTTTTGCGCTTCTTTGTAAATGGCCCTTCCCAGGGGATGCTCGGAGCCCTTCTCGACGGAGGCCGCAAGGGATAGAAGTTCCCTTTCGTCCTTGAGTTTCGAATCCAGAGGAATGACATCCACGACCACCGGTTTTCCGAGGGTAAGGGTTCCTGTTTTGTCCAGGACAATGGTGTCCAGTTTGGTGGCCCTCTCCAAAGCTTCACCGTTCTTGAAAAGCATTCCCTTTTCGGCCCCCAATCCGGTTCCGGCCATGATGGCGGTGGGAGTGGCAAGCCCAAGCGCACAGGGGCATGCGATCACCAAAACGGCCACCAGACGAATCATGGCCGGTACGAACTGCCCGCCCACCGTCCACCAGAGCAGGAAGGTAAAGAGCGCTATTGCGATGACGGCCGGTACGAAGACGGCGGCGACTCGATCCGCCAGCGCCTGGATAGGGGCTTTGCTTCCCTGAGCCTGCTGGACGAGACGGATGATTCGCGCAAGAGCCGTGTCTTTTCCGACCCGGGTTGCTTCGAATCGGAGAAGCCCCTGCCCGTTGATCGTTCCCCCTGCGACGGTATCCCCCGGGCGTTTGTCCACAGGGATGGGTTCCCCCGTGAGCATGGACTCATCCACTGCTGACTCCCCGTCAATCACCAGGCCGTCCACAGGAATGCTCTCCCCTGGGCGGACGATCACCACATCACGGACGCTAACCTGGGTGATTGGAATCTGCCGCTCTTTACCCTCCCTGAAAACGGTGGCCGTCTTGGGCCGCAACTGCATCAGCTTGCGTATGGCGCCCCCGGTCCTTCCCTTGGTTCTGGATTCCAGCATCTTACCCAGTTTGATCAGGGTGATGATCACCGCGGAGGTCTCAAAATACACATGACTCCCCACCCCGGGAAGAAGAAGGACCCCAAGGGAATAAAAAAAGGCCACGGACGATCCCATGGCCACCAGCACATCCATGTTTGCGCTGCCGTTTTTGAGGCTTTTCCATCCACCGGAATAATAATCCTTACCGGTATAAAATTGCACCGGGGTTGCAAGGATCAGGAAGAGCCAATTCACCCAGGACTCATGGGCCCACAGTCCAAGCAAACCGAAGTCCCTTCCCATGCTGAGGAAAAAAAGCGGCGCCGCAAACACAATGCCCGTTACGAACTTGCGGGTTTGATTCTTGATCTCGGCTCTTCGCGCGATCAGTTCCACATCCTCCAGGTCTGACGCTTCATCGGGTCGAATCGCACCATAGCCCGCTGCCTGGATGGCGGAGATCATATCGTCCACCGTGGTCACTTGGGGCACATATTCCACGTGAGCGCGCTCAGCGGCAAAATTTACTGCGGCATGAATCACGCCGGGAACCTTTCTCGTCAGTGTTCTCTCGATGGTCATGGCGCAGTTGGCGCAGGTCATGCCGGTGACCGGCAGCTCAACGCTCGCGGTGGCGACCCCGTAACCGGCATCCTTGATTTTCCCGATGAGTTCATCTGGTTGGAGTCGCTCCGGATCAAAGGATATGGAAGCCTCCTCGGTCGCGAAATTCACGCTTGCCTCATTGACGCCCTCGAGCTTCTTCAAAGCCCTTTCGATATTGAGGGCGCAGTTGGCGCAGTGCATTCCCCTCAAGGGAAGGCTGACGATCCTATCAGCCATGAACCGTTTCTCCTCTCACGCCGCCGGGTAATTGATCTCCTTGAGGGTGGCTTTGATCTTCTCCAGAGTTGCCGGTGCTTCCCAGTCCACCGTGATCTCTTTTTTCGTGGGGTCTCCTTCGACCCTGGAAACTCCCTTCATTTCACCCAGCTCCTTCCTGATGGTCATCACGCAGTGACCACAGGAGATGTTCGCTATGGAAAGCCTGGTTTCTTCCATCTCAGTTCCCTCCTCGTTATCCGGTCTCGATGAATAAGCACTTCCTCTTCCAAACTGAAGCTTTTATATGAAACTAATTTTGCTTTTGAAAAAATCAAGGAGCATTGACTTTTCTAAGTGCAAAGGAGTCGGTGAGGGAGAATTTATCCATCGGACCCGGGAGATGAAGGGCGGTTGTACATGTCAACTTCGCCACCCCTCCCAAGAAGATTAAGTGACCTTGAATACTTCGATTTCCTCGCTTTTTCCCTTGATGGGCGTTTTACCGAGGCTGACTGTTGCGAAGCTTCCGTCTTTGATGAGATTTTCAGTGGTGACGCTGATCAGGATATCGGTTCCAAATTGCTTGTTTAAATCCTGAATCCTGGAGGCCACATTGACCGTGTCCCCAACCATTGCGTAAACGAGTCTTTCAGGACTTCCGACGCTTCCGGCCAGAACCGTGCCCGTATGAATCCCGATCCCGTGCCTTATGGGCTCCTCTCCTTTCGCCCGGCGCTTTTGATTGAGGATTTCGAGCCGCTTCCTCATCTCTATGGCGGCTTTGACAGCCATTTCAGGGTGCTTGGGTACGGGGATGGGGGCGCCGAAGACCGCTTCGATCTCGTCGCCGATGTATTGGAGCACGATGCCTTTGCTTTGCCTCACGGCCGTTTCCATTTCTGAAAAGTACTCGTTCAGGAACTTGACCACATCTTTTGGATCTTTTCTTGCGACGAAAGGTGTGTAGCCCCGAAGGTCGCAGAAAAGGATGGTGGCCTCACTGAGTTCCCCTTCAGGGGAGATTTCTCCCTTCAGAATTTTTTCGCTGATTTCAGGGGTCACATACTTGCCGAAACTGATCTGGCAGAGATCCCGTTCCTTCAGGCCAAGGGCCATGTGGTTGGTCTTGGCTGCGATCAGCCCGAATTCATCGTTGCTCACGACAGGCACCTTGCTGTCGTAGTTTCCGCGACTGATGTTTTCCATCACGTCCAGTTGTATGGACAGGATACTCCTGAGATTCTGGGTATATCGAGCAAGAAGAATCAGGCTCAGAGCGAGAATTACTCCGAAGGCAAACAGGATTTCTTTGAAGACCCCGATGTAGATATCAGGTCCAAAAGAGTCCTTGTTGGTGAGGAGAAAATTGATGTCCATGAAAACCATCAGAAGGATGACCGTGACCATGAAAAGCAGGATGGTCACCATGAAGAAGAGCATTTTGCTTCCCACCGAAAGCATTTTCTCCTGGGGAAAAGTCCCCTCGAATCCCATGATTTTGAGAAGGCTTATGGTCTTTTTCTCTGTGGCGAGAAATTGGATCATCCCGCCGAAAAGACCGAAAAATAAACAGCCGAGAAGGATCTTTATTGCAGTGAGAAAAGGGGCCTGAAAATATGCCACGTAAAGCCCGGCCATGAATAGCCCGGCGATCAGCCAGGCTACCAGATCGGCAAAGAATTCGCGCCATGGTAAAGCATAGAAGGCCGTACGGTGCGACTCAAATCCCCGGAGCTTTTTCTCGGTTCTTCTGTAGCGGGCACACCTGAAGGGCAAAACAATGCAGACAGGCAGGAGCGTGTTTATGGAGGCCTTTAGGTACCCGAGGCCCTCCAGAAAGGGTCAAACCTGTGCTCCGTAAATGATCAGGATAAAGGAAAAAAGAAAGTAAGTTACAATTAGGCCGAACATGGGACTCTTCGCCTTCTGGGTCTTGCTATCCGTTGTCCCATGGGAAGTTCACTTTACCCCGGACTTTTTCCGTCGAGTAAATTTTTCTTGCAGGACCGGCAATGAGCTCCGCGATGGACAACCATTTCTACTAATTAATGCACTTCTTCCCGTTTGCCAAGGCAAATCTTCTCTTTACGGCTCATGGTCGGGTTGTGAGGATACAAAAAGCTTCCCATGGAGGTGGTGTGAATGGGTAATGCGGCTGTGACCGCCGTCGTTACAACGTTACCCATGCGGCCGCCCGGGTGTGATTTCCATTTCAGCGTTTGACAAGACGACAGCCTTCTGGTACGAGAAACGCGCAAAGGAGAAGGGGGAAATCTGCAAAACTCGGCGATCGGAAGGCGGGTTTCCAGGCTCGTGGTGAGGTTGACGATGTCCATCACCAAAATTGTCTCCGGGGGTCAAACAGGCGTTGATCGGGCTGCTCTCGATGCTGCGATGGAATTGGGGGTTCCGCACGGTGGTTGGGTGCCGAAGGGTCGGAGAGCGGAAGACGGCGTCATTGCCGAAAGGTACAATCTCAGGGAAATGCCAACGGAGCGCTATCAGGATCGAACGGAGCAGAATGTCATGGATTCGGATGGCACGCTCCTCATTTCAAGAGGAGAGCTTACCGAGGGTTCTGAACTCACCCGCAGGTTGGCCGTTCAGCATAAACGCCCCACCTTACACGTGGACCTTGAAACCATGACCGCCCTTGAGGCGGCAAAGACCATCAGCATTTGGATTCTCCGCAACAAAATAGAGATCCTGAACGTGGCGGGACCGAGGGCGAGCAAGGACTCCCAAATTTACAGGATCGCCAAGAGGATTTTAAAATCCGTCTTGTTTCTCAGCATCTTCCACCTGGATCTTCCTGATCCCTCGCGAAGCGCCCCTGAGCGACCCCGAACGGTGGAAGAAGCCGCCGGCAAACTGGACGCCCGGTTGTCGATGAGGGATAAGACAACCATAGCGAGGGTGCCGGAAGAGCAGTTGCCTTTGCTTTATTTCTGGTTCAGGGAGGATCTGGAAAAAAGCTTCGGGCTTTGCGGTGAGAACCGGGCTCTGAGGGAATCCTGTGTTGCCAAGGCCCCCAAGGCCCTTATCGGAGAAGGGGACTGCTGTGCCATCGTCGTGAGAGAACTGTGGAAAAAACTGCGGGAAACCAGGGGTTATGAACGATAAGGTGAAGGAGAAGCCCCAAAAGAACCATTCGCATCGTTTTCCCGAAAGCGAGAAAGAGAGGAAGACTTTGCTCAAATTTGTTGAATCATCGGCAAAGAAATGATATTATATAAAAATTATTCGTTTTTTTTGGAAGGAATCACACCTGATTTCACGAAGTGTTCAATTTTGGCCTGGATTCAGGTCCCTCTGTCCCGTTAAAAGGTGGGAAACCGAGGAAAATGCGCTAAAGTCAGGGGCAAGTTTGACCGATAGAAAGTCAAGAATCCATGGAGAGGTTTTATTTTGGCTTCAAAAAAAATGACCATCATGGTGGTTCCTGACGGGACAAAGAAGATCAAGCAGTTCAGAGTTTCCTGGTTTTTGTTGATCGTTGCGTCTGTTTTAATGCTTTCCTCCGCTGCCTTCTTCACCTGGATCATGAGGGACTATCGGGCCATGAGGGACCGGATACCCCGGCTGACGCAGTTGGAAAAGGAGAATTCCGAGCAAAAGAGGCATTTCTTGCATCTCGCCCAGAGAATCGAGCAGATCACCCAAAAAATGGCGGAGCTTAAACAGTTTGACCGTAAGCTTAAGGTTATGGTGAATCTGGAAGAGAGCGAAGATGAGGTGAACTACCAGGGAATGGGCGGGTCCGAGCCTCTCCTTTTCGACGCCGGAAGCACGATGGCGAAGGCTCATAGGGATCAGGTACGGGTTATGCACCGATCCCTGGACTCTCTCGATCAGGAAATCGCGATGGGCCAGCGGGATAAGGTCGGTCTCCTGAAATTCCTGGAAGATCAGAAGACGCTGCTTGCCTGCACCCCTTCCATTTGGCCTACCAGGGGATGGCTCAGTTCCGGGTTTGGATACCGGACTTCACCCTTTACGGGAGAAAAGGAATTCCACAAGGGAATCGACATCTCCACAAGGATCAAATCCCCGATCGTGGCCCCTGCCAATGGGATCGTGTCGGAAGTTGGAAGAGACCACGGATACGGCAAGATGATCTTTATCAATCATGGTTATGGTCTGGTGACGAGGTATGCCCATCTGGAAAAGCATCTTGTTAAGAAAGGCCAGCACGTGAAGCGAGGAGAAACCATCGGGCTGGTGGGCAATACGGGACGTTCCACCGGGCCTCACCTCCATTACGAGGTGATTCTGAACGGAGTTCCTGTCAATCCGTTGCGTTATATTCTGAACTGAAAAAAACGCCCTTTCTTTTTTTCCCCCGATGATAGCCTTCATCCTTTCAAGTGGTGGCCGCCACAAGAAAAGAGTCATGAACAAGGCGGTGTTGCTTCCTCGAATTGCCCCGTGAGGCTGCCCGCGTGAATTCCCGTCTGTTTTCAATCCCGTCCCGCTATCTGAGCATGCTCCCTTTTTTGGAGCACACATGGGGTCAAATCCCATACCGACGTAGAGAAGTGCTGCCCTTTCCCTCTCCCTGATCCTCTCTTGATGAAGGGCTACGGGCCCTTTTTGGTCTGCAGTTCCCCTTATGGGTAAGGATGAATCCCGCTAGAATACCTTTTTCGATGTGCTGAATTCAGTCTCTCCCTTGCAGGTTTCAGACGGGAGCGGTTGTTGGATCAACTTCAACGCTCCTCCGGGATGCCGCCTTGGGCCCTGGACTCGCGAACGGGATCACTTCTCGATGAGTGCCCGGCATGACTTGACGGGGAAGGGCAAAAAGGATATAGGGATGAAATAAATCCCGATCGTTCGGCGATCCGCGTTTCCGCTTCGGGGGATCCCCGGGGGGGAGGGGAAAAAGCGGAAGCTTGGGGAGTTGAACAGGATGCAAATCGGCCATGGCCCGTTCATCTCCCTGTAGACAGCGGTTTTCGGTGAACGGTTACGAAGCGATTTCGCGTCCGGATTGATTTCGCGTGTAATTTAGAGAGGTTTGACCAGGAGAGCCGGGAATCGGGCGCGAAAGGCGACGTGAAGCAGGAGAATCCAGCGTAGGAGGTGAAAACAGATGGAAATCAAAGTACTTGTGGCCCTGGATGATTCGGAAAATGCCATGAGAGCGGTAAGGTTCATCACCAAGTGTTTTACTCGTGAGCACAAAATCACGCTGTTCAGTGTGGTACCGGATCTGCCCGCCATATGCGACATGGGCAGTCCCGGCCTTACCCCATACTTCCTCTCGAAAAGGGACGTCTTCTGTTCGATTGAAGACCAGAAGCGGGAGCTGGTTGAAGACGCAATGAAAAAGGCGAAAGCACTGCTCCTTGACGCGGGATTTGAGGAGAAGAACATCGAGACGAAAGTGCAGACTCAGAAAGAGGGCGTGGCGAGGGATATCTTGCACGAAGCGCATTCTGGTTATGATGCGGTCGTTCTGGGAAGAAGGGGTCTTTCCGGCATCAAGGAGTTCTTGCTGGGCAGTGTTTCCCAGAAAGTGCTCCACTTGGCGAAAGACGTGTCGATCCTTGTGGTTGACTGAGCCGGAAAATTTGCCGGATAGCTCTTTTCCTGATAGAAACAGACGATGTAAGGAGGTCATCGATTTGGCGATCCTGATGGTAATCCGCAGAATCGTCGGGAGGAGGGCGTTGGGCTGAGTGGACTCGCAACGTTCAGCTCAAGTTCTTCCCTCCCGGCGCGGGGATGCCGGGTAAGGTAAATTTTTCCCTGCTACATGAAATCATCTATTCGCTGGTCCCGCAGTTTCCGTTTTGCTTTTCGAGCAATCACTCCTTGATTTCATCTTTTGATTCCCTCACGGCAAAACTATTCCTCTCATCAAAGTGAACCGGTTTCATTTCACATGCTGTGTCAGCGGATGTTGTGCGGGAAGGATGATAGAGGAACGCAGCATTTGGACGAGGCTCGGATTTCGAATCATTCCGGATAATGTGTAATCATTCCGTTGTAACCCCTTTCTTGAAGCGTTTTTCATTTAAGTTATCTCTTTCCCTTGACGATAATTTTTTCAGAACAAAAAAATAGGATTTCTTGTTCTGACATAAAACTGGATTCGAAGGAGGTCATCCATGATCGAACGTGCGGTACAAGGCCTTGGTGTTTTCTTTTTCCTCTGTTTTGCGTTGTCTCTGGTCAGCGGTTGTGCAACGGAAGCCTATGTAAACCAAAAATTCAAGGTGGTTGCGGATGCCACCGATGAGAAGCTGAGGGCGATGGAAGAGGACATTAGTGAGAACCGCAGCCGTATTGAAGATTTGACTTCAGGTGGAGGTTTGAAGCCAGGGGGAAACGCTGCCGCGGTTTTTGTTCTCTCGGAGGTTGTTCACTTTGGATTCGATAAGTGGGATTTGAGTGCGGAGGCCAAGAAGAAACTTGACCATGCTGCGGCGAAGGCGAAAGAGATAAAATACTGCATGATCGCGCTGGAAGGGCATACCGATTCCATGGGATCAACGAATTACAACCTCAGCCTTGGCAACAGGAGGGCTCAAGCGGTTTATCGTTACCTGGTGGACCGTGGAGTTAAGATATTTGAAATTTCCGACCTGAGTTTCGGTGAAGAAAAACCTTTGCAGGGCAACAAGACTCCCCAGGAACGATCCAAAAACCGCAGGGTGAAGGTCGAGATCTACTCCCTTACATTTTGACAGGCTTTCAAAGCACTTGGCACCGCACGCATCCCAGGCTCCGAGAGAGCGACACAGGGACAGGGAAAAGGTTGTTTCGATGAAAGCATCCTTCCTGTCCCTGTGAATTTCTCATGGATTTGGAGCGGGGACGTCATCTCCGGGCATTCTCATTTCCCCCTTCCGTTGATCACTCCATCCAGCCGAACAGCCTTGACATTATCCCTCCCGTCCATTATTTTCAACTAACCTGAGTGAACGGGCCAAGGGTCCGGTTTTCAGGGGTGGATGGGGGCCGACAATTGAGCCGCATTTTTTGATTTCACATGACCGAGAAAACGGTGAAAGGAGGAGGCATCGATGGACAGGTATGTATGTTCTGTTTGCGGGTACGTGTATGATCCGGCCGAGGGAGATCCGGACAATGGGATACAGGCTGGAACGAAGTTTGAGGACTTGCCCGATGATTGGACCTGCCCTGTGTGCGGAGCCGAAAAAAGCCAGTTTGAAAAGGAATAGGTAACGATCGTTCATCCGGTGTTGAACAAGGTTGCCCATGGGAACCGACGAAGGCCGCGCGGAAGAAATTCAGGAGTCCATCATTCTGAAGCGCGCGGTTGAAAACACAAATGAAGCTTTTGTCACCATAGATCAAGACCACAGGGTCTTTATCTTTAACAAGGCAGCGGAAACTATTTTCGGCTACAGACGGGATGAAGTGATTGGACGTGATCTAAACATCATTATGTCCCCCACTTGTAGCCGAAATCACCGTCAGGCTGTCGAGCGCTACGTAAAGACCCGGGCCCCAAGGCGCATTGGGCATGAGACGGAGATCCTGGCCACACGAAAAAACGGTGAGACGTTTCCTGCATCCATCTCCTTTTCTGTCACCCAGATCGAGGGAAGGCTTTTCTTCACGGGCATCGTCCGCGACATGACCGAAACCAGGGCACTTCAGGAAAAGATCCTGCAGTCGGAGCGCTTGGCAGCCCTGGGGAAATTGGTGGCAGAAATCACCCATGAGATCAAGAATCCACTCATGATGATCGGTGGGTTCGCCCGCCAGTTGGGCAAGATCGTTCGTGATGAAAAAGGCATTGAAAAACTGGACATCATCACGGCTGAGGTCAAAAGGCTCGAGCATCTCCTTTCAGACCTCCGGGAGTTCTACCTGCCAAGGACGGTTGCCGCTGAAAAAGTGAATATTAAGGAAATCCTGCTGGAGATTTTCGCCCTGGTCAGGGATGACTTCGAAAAGAAAGGCATTAGAGCCCAATTGGATGTCGATGAAAACGCTCTGCTGGTTGCCGGACAGGCAAACCCATTGAAGCAAGTGTTTCTGAATCTTATCAAGAATTCCATCGAAGCCATGGACAACGGTGGAAATCTCACAATTGTCGCCAAGGCCTCCGGGGACATGCTGGAAATTACCGTGACCGACGAGGGATCCGGCATATCGGAGAAGGACAGGGACAAAATTTTTTCTCCTTTTTTCACCACCAAGAGCGATGGAACAGGTCTCGGGCTTTGCATATCCAAGAGAATCGTCGAGGAACATATGGGGACATTTTCCCCGTTGGATGCCGGGGAAGGGAAAGGAGCGACCTTCAAGGTGAGCTTGCCTCTTTACCATGAGGCCCCGAAAACCCGACGGTCGAAACCCGAAATCCCTGCCGCGGGAGGCTGAAACAAGCACCAGGATGTGATCAAAACATGAAGAAAACGCCCTCCGTTGATCTCCGCGACTGCAGGGGTTGTGATTCCTGCCTGGAAGTCTGCCCTGCCGTCTTTGAGAAAAATGAGGAAACAGGGCTCATACAGGTTGTCGATCTTCCCCAATACCCCGAGGAACAGGTTGATGAGGCCATCCGAATATGTCCGACTCATTGCATTACCTGGGAAGAGAGATGAAGACGGTGGGCTCGCCGGTCATAAGCAGAGACGACTTCGAAAGAATCTACGCCTTTTATAATTCCCCCAGATGGATACACCCGGATCCCCTGGAGTTCGTTTACCATTACAGCCGGCCGGAGGACCGGGAAGTGGCAGGCCTGGTGGCCTCGTCCCTTGCTTATGGGAGGGTGGGCCAGATCTTGAAAAGTACAGGCTTGGTTCTTGAAAAAATGGGCCCGTCGCCCTGTAGGTTTTTGAAATCCGCAACCTTCGGAACCGTCAAAAAAGCATTTTGGTCATTCAAGCATCGATTCACGACCGGCGAGGAACTCGTTGTCCTGTTGATGGGAGCAAAAGGGGTCATAGAACGCTATGGTTCCCTTTATGCCTGTTTCCTTGCCGGTTTCAACGAAAAGGACGAGACGGTGCTTCCTGCTCTGATATTTTTTGTGAGGCAGCTCAGATCGGTTTCCAAAGGTTGCCATAACAGCCTCCTCGCGCTACCTGAAAAAGGAAGCGCATGCAAAAAGCTCAATCTCTTTCTTCGGTGGATGGTGAGGGAAGACCGCGTGGATCCCGGAGGATGGCGCCGGGTGAGCCCGTCCAAATTAATTGTTCCTTTGGATACACACATGCATCGGATTAGTATGGCGTTGAAATTGACGTCGCGACAGAACGCGGACATGCGGACCGCCATGGAGGTCACACACGCCTTTCGAGAGATAACCCCCGAGGATCCAGTCCGGTATGATTTCGCTCTGACCAGGCTGGGGATCCGAAACGATGGGGAACCGGGAGCCCGGAGGTGGAAACCATGAAAATCTTCATGACCGGGGGCAGCGGTTTTGTTGGAACCATCCTGCTCCGAGAGCTTGCTCGGCAAGGGCACGAAATCACGGTGTTGACGAGGTCGATCAGGGAGGATCGCCCTTTGCCCAAGGGTGCGTCCTTCCTCCAGGGGGACCCCACGCAAAGCGGGGCGTGGCAGGAGAGGGTTCCGGAGCACGAAATCATCATCAACCTTGCAGGCGCCAGTATCTCCAAGCGATGGTCAGAGCGCGTGAAAAGAGAGATCCGGGACAGCCGTGTCCTCACCACCAGGAAGCTCGTTGAGGCCCTGTCTCGGGGCGCGGGGAAAGAGTCCCTCCTGATGAACACGTCGGCGATCGGATACTATGGCTTTCACGGGGATGAGGATCTGAACGAGAAAACTCCACCGGGCGATGATTTTCTGGCCCGCGTTTGCCGTGAATGGGAAGCCTCCGCCCTGGAAGCCGAAAGGCTGGGCCTGCGGGTGTTGCTGTGCCGCTTCGGGATTGTGCTGGGGGCGGAGGGCGGCGTTCTCTCGGAGATGCTCCCTCTTTTCAAGAAGGGCCTGGGGAGTCCTCTGGGTAGCGGGAAGCAATGGATTTCCTGGATCCACCAGGAGGATCTGGCAAAGATCTATCTATTCTTGATCCATCGAACGGATATTTCCGGTCCCGTGAACTGCACTGCACCCAATCCGGTGAGGAACCGAGAGATGAGCAAGATCCTCGGGGAGGTTCTGCACAGGCCCACCGTGTTGCCTTCAGTGCCCGGCTTCATTTTGAGGTTAAGAGTCGGAGAGTTTGCGTCGGCTCTCCTTGAAGGGCAAAAAGTGCTCCCCGAAAAACTCCTGGAGGCCGGATACGATTTCCGGTTTTCCCGCATGGAGGAAGCCCTGAAGGATCTTCTGGTGTAAGCCGTGGTTCCCCTTCCCCACCCCATGGAGATCGTTCACTGATCCGCCTTTTTCGGAGCGCTTCCATGGGTGAACCAGGAGAGGACAAGGCTATGGTAGAGACGGGCGTGATTCACGGCCGTTTTCAGGTTCTTCACAAGGACCACCTCAAATACTTGACGGCGGGAAAAGCAAGGTGCCGGCACCTGGTTGTGGGAATCACAAACCCCGATCCCACATTGACCCGGCCGGATCCGGCCGATCCTGAACGCACGGCGGCCGTCTCGAATCCCTTGACCTATTTTGAACGCTACACCATGGTGGGGCAAGCGCTGCTTGAAGCCGGCTTCAAGATCTCGCGGTTCTCCATCGTGCCTTTTCCCATAAACGTACCCGAGTTGTATGGTCACTATGTGCCCCTGGACGGTACGTTCTTCCTGACCATATACGACGCCTGGGGACGGCGAAAACTCGAGCAGTTCAAGACCCTCGGCTTGAAAACCGAAGTTCTGTGGGAAAAACCCCCGGCTCAAAAAGGACTGAGCAGTTCCACCGTGCGCAAGCTGATGGCACAAGGGGCTTCCTGGGAGCATCTTGTGCCGCCCAGCACAGGAGTGCTGATGAAAAAGTGGAACATCCCCGGGCGGATCAGGAGCCTCTCCGTGGTCGAATCCTAGGCTCCAGTTGAAATGGTGGGGGAGGACATTCCCCCGCCCCCTTTCGTCGGAAACCTGCTATTCGAGATCGTCCGAGCCACCGCCTTCGCCGATGAGCGGCAAGACCTGTTCTATCTTGAAGAAGACCAGGAACCGTGGTTTCCCCTCCTCCTTTTCCGAAGCATACCTCTTGCTCCTGATGGAATAGAGAAGGTCGCTATCCTTCTCCTCTCGCAGCTTGGTGAGGAAAAGGCGCTTGCCCTTGTAACCGGGCCCCTCTTCCATGAATAAGTAGGCCGCGTGGTCGTTCGATTGGAGGTTATGATGCGTGAGGCGGTCAGCCATGATAAAGGCAATGGTTCCGTCTTCCATGAAATGAGGCTTAGCGTAAACGGCTGCGTCTACCTTTCCCTCACCGTCTGCCGTGGCCAAGACACCCCGGCCCTTCGCCTTGTCAAAATACTGATGAAGATCCATTTGCTTCTCCTTTCTGTTTAGATATCCAGTTGATGTTTTTCCTGTGAGGTCTCTTCACTGCCTGGGGTTTACATAGCAGATGTGATGCAGCCTCGGGGCAAAACGATCGGGACCCTGGAAGATGGGTTTCCCCACATCCCGGGCGATTCCTCTCAGCATCCCTCTGTAAATCCACTGATGGAAAGGATAGAGGCTGTACCAGTAAAGCAGGCCCAACAGTCCTTTGGGCAGGAAACGTGAAAATTGCTGCACCTCGCTCTGATCGGTTCCCAGGGGATGAATGCGAAACTCGAGGATCGCCTCCCCGGGTAATTTCATCTCGGCGAGCAACTGCAGTCGTGTCGGTGGCTTCACCTCCATGACCCGCCAGAAGTCCAGGGCATCACCCACATAAAGCGAGGTGGGATGGCGACGACCCCTCCTGAGGCCGATTCCACCGATCAACCGGTCCATTGCACCGCGAAGCGCCCATAGGGGATCGGCAAAATACCACCCCGTCCGTCCCCCGATTTTCGCAATATGTTTCCATACTTCATCGGGGGTGGTGTTTAAAACAACGCGGTACCCGCTCTCCAGGACCGTGCCGCCTGCGTAAGGTGCGTCACCGCACTGAGTCCATTCGGGAACGGTGTGGACTCCCGCATCGGACCAGCATGTTTCCACCAGCCCCTGCCTGATTCTATCCAGCGCAATCCGAATGGCTTGTCGGCACGTGAGCAATTCTTGTGGAATGATCGACCGGATCCGGTTTTCCCTGCATGTGACAGGGGTCTGCAATCCCTTGATGAGAGGTTTGGCAATGGAGGAGGGGATCGGGGTGACCAGATGGATCCAATAGGAACTCAGACGTGGGGTGAGAAAGGGGACGGGGATGATCCAACGCCTGGGGAGCTTCGCCTCCTCTGCATAGATGTTTATGAGGTGTTCGTATGCGAGGATGTCCGGCCCGCCGATATCAAATGTCTCTCCAAGGGTTTCATCATGTTCCAGACATCCTTTGAGGTAGTGGAGGACGTTGCGGATGGCGATGGGCTGGCAGGGGGTATGAACCCAGCGGGGTGTAATCATCACAGGAAGGCGCTCGACCAGATACCTCAGCATTTCAAAGGAAGCCCCCCCGGAGCCCAGAATCATGGCTGCGCGTAGAAAAGTGGTCGGCACGGGACCGCCCTGAAGGATTCTTGCCACTTCGATCCTGGAACGCAGATGCTCGCTCAGGTGCGAATCCTCTTCTCCCAGGCCCCCCAGATAGATGATCCTTTCCAGGTCCGCCCTTGCTGCCGCTTCGACCATGTTTTGTGCCGCATGACGGTCTGCTTTCGCAAAATCCTTGTGCTGTGGGTTCATGGAGTGGACGAGATAAAAGGCAGCCCAACAACCCTCAAGAGCTTTGGTTAGGGAATCCGCGTTCAGGACGTCTGCCTGGGCCAGCTCCACTCTGGGATGGGTCGCCCACGGCCGGCACCGAAGCTTGGAAAGAGACCTTCCCATGACCCTCACGGTGTAGCCCGATTCCAGAAGAAGGGGCACCAGTCTCCCTCCCACGTACCCTGTGGCCCCTGTAACAAGCACGGGTTCTTTGCGCATCAGGTGTCACCCCCTTTATCGTTGACCGGGCCCGGGTCTTTGTTCACCCTCGTGCCTCTCCGGCTAATCAGGCGGGCTGGAGAATGCTCAATTCACGTGCCCCTGCCTGGACTGAATTTCTCAATTGGCAAAAAAAGCTGCATCGCTTAAGCTTTGAGAAATTAAGAACCGGATTTGGGTTTTTCAAGTTGAAGGAGCGAGGAGGCGGAAAGGATTTCCTGGTTTCTGTTCGCCCGGGGAATGGATCACGGGGTGGCTGCCCGGCTATCGGCTGGATCGGCAATGTGTACTTTTTTAACGTTCCGAGTCTCGGCGAGCGATCGGTGCGCGGGTTTGCTTTCCAATGTTTGTGGCCGGGTCTTCGCCGGTCGATTTAGAGAACGCCCCCTTTACCTGATGAACAGTGACCGCCCTCCAGGGGGGAGAGGAACCCCCCGGTGAGTCCGGTTTTCAAAAGGGCCTCCGTGGAGCACGGGTCAAAGAAGAATTTCTCGGTTGACAAGCGAAAGAGCATGGTTAGTTTAACACTGATTTAACCAAAAAAGAGATTGTGAACCTGCCCAGAAATGGGGCCACGAGCCGGGTTACACAGAGACTGTGACCCGGCTTTTTTTATGGAGGGAGAAAATGAACGCAAAGACATTACGAGGAAACCAAACCCCCTTGCGCCTCAGTCCGCTGATGGCGGAAGGGGCTTTCAGCAGAGTAGACGAACAGGACGATGAAATTTTTTACGGGACGGATCGATTCGTAAGCCATCTGGACAGCTTTGCCCTTACCACGGTGGAAAAACTCATCGGCGAGCTGATCGTGGAGGAAAGTCCCGTCATTCTTGACTTGATGGCGGGATGGGATTCTCACATCCCTGAGAACATCCGCCCTTCCAAGGTGGTGGGGCTGGGGCTGAACAAGAACGAAATGGAAAAAAACCGAGTTCTCGAAGATTTCGTGATTCACGACCTCAACGGGGACCCTTCTCTTCCCTTTCCCGACAGGAGGTTCGATGCGGTCCTTCTCACGGTGTCCGTGGACTACCTCGTCAGGCCCATCGAGGTTTTTGGTGAAGTGGGTCGGGTCTTGAAACCCGGAGGATTATTCCTGGTCATTTTTTCCACCCGGATGTTCCCCCAAAAGGCGGTAAAGGTATGGAGGGAGTCGACCGAAGATGAGCGTGTCCTGCTGGTGGAGGAGTTCTTCGATCAGGCGGAGGTTTTCGAGAAGCCGCGGGTGTTCATCTCAAAGGGAAAGCCTCGGCCCCGGGAGGACAAGTACGCGCAATTCACCAACCTCAGTGACCCCATCTATGCCGTCTATGCGGACAGGAAAGGCGGTAGCAGCGATAGGAAACAAAGGCCGTACGTGACCATGGCCTATGGAGACGCTCCGGGTGAGGAAGAGCTCAAGCGGAGGAAGCAGGCGATCAAAGAGACCCTGCGCTGTCCCTACTGCGGGGAGAGAATGCGAAAATGGGCCGTTCCGGACAATCCCTTCGGGCAGACATGGGATAACGAGTTCATGTATATCTGCTTCAACGACGGATGCCCCTATTTTGTGAGGGGATGGGATTACATGTACAGGGAGGGGAATCGGGGCGTATCCTACCGCCTGATGTTTAACCCCGAGAAAAACTGCTGCATGCCCGTGCCTGTTCCTTCGCCCAGGGCGCTGAGGGAGGGAATTATCGATTGAGGAATCTGCAGTTCGCGCTTTGATTTGTGAGCCGGGGCCTATGCGTGTCCGGGCATGAGCCGGCAAAGGCGCCGGCCTCGGCTTGAAATGGCACGGGGACCGGCTAAACGTGGTTCCGCAGTTGGAGTTTGATGGGGTGGGGGTTCAAATACAACTGCCCGGCGAGATAGGTCTGGCCGTATTTGCGAACATAGTGGTTCATCAGTGTGACGGGCACGATGAGCGGGATGTGGCCCTCTCCGTATTGCTCAATGATCTCCAAAACTTCTTGCTTCTCGTCCGGGGAAAGCTCGGTTTTGAAAAATCCCATCATGTGCATGAGGACGTTGGCGTTTTTCCGGGGCGTTGCCTTGAGCGTCAAAGCCTCTATCATGAGGGATTCATATTTTGCGTAGAGCTCCTCGGGGGGGACCCCCTTCCCGGCTGCCACCAGTTTTCCGAGGGCTCTGTGGTGTTTCTCGCTGTGGGAGAGGAGTTGGAATTTGTGCCGGGTATGAAACTCCACAAGATTTCCCAGCGTCATTCCGCTCTCAACCGTCTCACGCCACTGTTTCAGTGTGAAGATTCTCTCGATGAAATTTTCCCTCAGCTTCGGATCGTGAAGTCGCCCTTCCTCTTCCACCGGAATCAGCGGAAAATGCTCCATAAAGACTCTTGCAAATAGCCCCGTGCCCTTTTTGACCGGCATCCCTTTTTCATTATAGACGCGAACTCTTTCCATGCCGCTGCTGGGGGAATCGCTTTTGAAGATGAAACCGCAAAGGTTCTCCTCTTTGAGTTGAATCGCCCTCTTACGAGCGTATCGAAGCATCCCTTCCGTATGGTCCCGATTGGTCCTGGAGGTCACCAGGCGGGGGGATTCCGGATCCCCAACCAGCCGCAAGGCTTCCCGCGGAATCCCCAGCCCGTATTCGACCTCGGGGCACACGGGCAAATATTCCACATACTGACCGAGGGTATCGGTTAAGAAATGATCCCTCTTATGCCCACCGTCGAAGCGAACCTGGTTCCCTAGAAGACATGAGCTTATTCCCAGCTTGATCTTTTCTTCCATCCCTTGTCCTTCCTCCCCAGAACCGTGCAAAATATACCAGCGGTTTCATCGGGAGGCAATGATAAAAATTAAAAGCAATTCACTTCCCTCTTCCCATGAAAGTATGGTAGTGATGAACCATCCCAAAAGCTCGTCCCCGCTGGAAGGGTTGAGGAAGGGCGGAGAGGCGTTTACTCACAGAGGAGAGATCCATGATGCTTGAAAGGATGAAGGCACTGGCGAGACAGGAGGACCTTTGCGTGCTCGCGACGGCCTCCGAAAATCACCCCCACTGCTCTCTTATGGCCTACGTTGCGGATGATAACTGCCGGGAAATCTACATGGTGACCTACGAGGACACCAACAAGTACAGGAATGTCATGAAGAATCCGTCTGTAAGTCTTCTGATAGATACCAGAGAGGAACACGCGGGTTCAAGGCGTCCCGAGGCCAAGGCCATGACTGTCACCGGCATCGCCCAGGTCATCGACAACGAGGAGAAGAAGGCGCAAGTGAGGGAGAAGCTTTTGAAGAGGCATCCTCATCTCAAGGAGTTCGCTGAGAGCTCCGACGCTGCCTTTCTGTGCGTGAAGGTTTCCTCCTTTTTGCTTCTGGACGGTCTCACGGAGTCCCATTTCGAAGAGGTTTGAGATTGGAACTTCCCGATCAGGGATTTTCCGAGCTCAAGTGCCTCGTTGAATCGTCGTGGCCCGGGGCCAAAAAAACAGGGACCTTCCCGGGCCCTTGAGGGAGAAGCGTATGCCTTCCGTGCCACCCATCCGAATTGAAAAAGCCAATAATGCTTCCCTAAATTCCGAAGGCGATTACGTTCTTTACTGGATGATTGCCAACCGTCGGACCCAATGGAACTTCAGCCTGGATCGGGCCGTTGAGTGGGCAACGGAACTCAAAAAACCGGTATTGATTCTGGAGGCCCTTCGTTGCGGGTACGCTTGGGCAAATGATCGTCTCCATCGGTTCATCCTCGACGGTATGGAGGATCACGCCCGCCTGCTCGAAAAGAGCAACGTGTGCTACTATCCGTACGTGGAACCCCGGCAAGATGCGGATAAAGGGCTCCTTGAGGCGCTGGCCCGGAAGGCGTGTGTAGTTGTAACCGATGATTTTCCGGCCTTTTTTCTCCCTCCCATGGTGGCTGCCGCAGCCCCCAAACTCCCTGTCCTGGTGGAACAGGTGGACTCCAATGGATTGCTTCCTTTCCGCGCTGCGGAGCAGGTTTTCACCACCGCCCATGCCTTTCGGCGTTTTCTGCAGAAGCGCCTGCCGGCCCACCTCTTCGAGCGCCCTAAGGCGGACTCGTTGGGGGGGAGCGAACTCCCGAGGCTGAGTTCCGTTCCCAAAGAGATCCTGAAGCGCTGGCCGCCGGCTTCACCGACTCTGCTCGGAGGCAGTCCCAAGGAACTGGCCTCGCTGCCCGTCGATCATGGGGTGGAAGTAGTGGAAAGGCGCGGTGGCCCTGAACTAGCCCGGCGCGTGCTCAAAACATTCTTGGAAGAGCGGCTTTCCCGTTATGTGGAGTATCGCAACGAGCCCGAGGAGGAGGGGACCAGTGGACTGTCCCCATACCTTCATTTCGGTCACATCTCCGTGCATGAGGTTTTTGACGGAATCATGGAGAAAGAGGAATGGTTTTTCGACAGGCTTTCGGAGCGGAGCACGGGGAGTCGAAGCGGATGGTGGGGGATGAGTGAAGCCTCCGAGGCTTTCCTGGATGAACTGGTCACCTGGAGGGAGCTTGGCTTCAATATGTGTTCCAAGCGCGAGGACTATGACCGCTATGAGTCCTTGCCGGACTGGGCATTGAAAACCCTGAGGGAGCATGAGAAAGACATCAGAACGCATCTCTATTCCCCGGAAGAGTTTGAGACGGCCGGGACCCATGATCCTCTCTGGAATGCGGCCCAGACGCAGCTACTCAGGGAGGGTCGAATTCACAACTACCTGCGAATGCTCTGGGGAAAGAAGATTCTCGAATGGTCCGAAACTCCCCGGGAGGCCCTTCGTGTGATGATCGATCTCAATAACAAATACGCTCTGGACGGCAGGGATCCAAACTCCTACAGCGGCATATTCTGGGTGCTGGGCCGCTATGACAGGGCCTGGGGCCCGGTGAGACCCATTTTCGGAAAGATCCGGTACATGAGCTCGGAGAACACGGCCCGCAAGCTCAGCGTTCAGAACTACATCCAGTGGTATGCCCCATGAGGCCGGAGGGGAGCTGTTTTGGCTGGCGGTCAGGGAGCCGGGTGATGCGGGTGGTGAGGTTGCGCGTTATCTTGGTGTGAAAAACTCATGCGTGACCCGAAGCGTGGCCGCTGAGAAGAGGCATCCTGCTGTGGAATCATTTGAGCAGCCATGAGCGTTCTGAACGAACGCCCCCTTTCTTTTGCAGGAGGGAAAAATGGAGAAGATCACCCAAAAGAGTTGCTACTATTTTTACGGCAAGGAATGGGAGAGCTGGGATCAGCTCCGATCGGGGTTTCGATGGGAAATCCCTGAAAAAATGAACGCGGCATTCTATGTTTGCGATGCCCACAGGGAAGATAAGAGCAAGGTGGCCATCTTCCACGAAGATTATAAAGGCAAGAAAGGAAAGATCACCTTCTGGGAATTGAGCAGATTCAGCAACCGGCTGGCCAATTATCTCAAAAGCAAGGGTTTGGGTAAGGGCGATCGTGTTGCGATCTGCCTGTCCCAGAGACCAGAAAGCATCCTATCCCACATAGGGACATGGAAGGTGGGCGGAGTCTCTGTGCCGTTGACCGTGCTTTTCGGGCCGGATGCCTTGAAGTTCAGACTTGCACACAGTGACGCAAGGATCGTCATCGTCGAGGATATGGCCTTGGAGACCTTGAGAAGGGTCAAACGCGAGTTGGGGGATCTGAAGGAGGTTCTGGTGGTCGGCGATGCCGAGCTGGAGGACAATGAGCATGAGTTCTGGTCCTCAATCGGTGACATGTCACCCCACTTCTCCATGGTTGAACTGAATGCCGATGAGAACATGATCCTTGTATACACGGGGGGCACCACAGGGGATCCCAAAGGGGTGGTGCACAGGCATTCTTTTATTTTCCATGTCCCCGGCCATTATGCCACCCTGTTCAACACGGAAGTGGGACCGGGAGATATCTTGTGGAATCCTGCGGACTATGCCTGGATGGGGCCTTTGTTTGACCTGGCATTCCCGGCCCTCTTTTACGGAAAACCTATTTTGACCTACGCGGGTGGAAAAAAGTTCGATCCCGAGAAGGCCTTCCAGCTGATTGAAGACTACGGGCTCAGTATTCTCTATATCCCTCCAACCGGGCTGCGCATGATGAGGCAGGTCAAGGATCCGGAGGAGAAATTCGATTTGAGTTCGGTTCGGGTTGTGATGAGCGGTGCAGAGTCTTTCGGCAAAGCCCTGCCCGAGTGGGCCGCAAAGACATTCGGCGAGCGGACAGTGGTTCATGAAGCCTACGGTCAGAGTGAAGGCACCTTGCTGATCATGAACTGCCAGAAGTATTTTCAATATCGATACAACCTCGGAAAGGCCGTGCCGGGGCTGGAGATCGAAATCCTCAACGAGGAGGGCAGGATGGTGCCCCCGGGAGCCGTCGGTGAAATTGCCGTCAGAGCCTTCGACGGAAATCCCATTGTTCTCAAGGAATACTGGAAGAAACCGGAAGAAACAAAGGCCAAGTTCCTGGGTGACTGGATGCTCACCGGGGACCTGGGCACAAAGGATGAAGAAGGCTATTTCACATTCGTGAGCAGGAAGGACGATATTATCATCTCTGCGGGATACCGCATCGGTCCATCCGAAATAGAAGACACGCTCATAAAGCATGAAGCGGTGGTGGAAGCCGGGGTCATTGGAGTCCCGGATGAGATGAGGGGCCAAATTCCCAAAGCCTTTGTGGTTCTCAGGGAAGGCCATCCACCCAGCGACGAGTTAAAGAAGGAGCTCCAGGAATTCGTGAAAGAAAAGTTGGCAAAACACGAATACCCGCGCCAAATCCAGTTCATCAACGAACTTCCCAAGACCACAACCGGGAAAATCCGGAGAAGGGACCTGCGCAATCTGGAGGGTTTGACGTAATGGCGATGCAGTGGTTTACTGAAAAGTGGGTATGCACTTTAATAAACCAACTACAAGTTGATGAACTCGCAGAAATTATAAATTTGCCGTTTGCCGTCATTCCGGCGAAAGCCGGAATCCGGTAAATTCAAAGCGTTCTGGATGCCCCCGGCTAACTCCATGCCGGGACAAGCTCCTCGATTCCGGCATGACGACTGTGGGCCTTAATACGACAGCATTAACATCTGTCTTTTTTACTACATAATGGGGGTAGGCGAGTGAACTGCATACCCACTGAAAAATGCATTCGGATGCTGTGAACGGTTGACGGTGGTTCACTCAACGAACGGCTTGGAGGTGTGGAGATGGCATTCAAGATGAGATGGTTGGGCACGGCCTGTTTCGAGATCGTCTTGCCGAGCAAGGAGACCCTGGTCATTGACCCTTATGTGGACGATTCGGTCAGCTCCCCCATTACCTCCGAGCAGTTTGAGGGCTGCGAGTATATTTTCATCACCCACGGCCACTACGATCATGTGCTCGACGTGGGAAAGCTGGCGACGCGCTTCAATCCGAAGATCTTTTGCAGTGATGTGGCTGCCGCCTCCTTGACCCGCGTCCAGGGAGTAAACCCCGACTTGATCACCACGGTCAAGCCTGGCGATGTGATTCGAAGCAAAGGCCTGACCGTGGAAGTGCTTCGGGGGATGCATGTGGATTTCACATCGGAATACAGGCGCCTCACCGGCCGCGATCTGGAGCGAGGCGCCGAGCCGATGAGGGTTGTCAAAGAGGGCCTCAGGGTCATGCTGGGTACGGACCATGTACCCGATCGCTTCGGAGAATGGATGGCGAAATATCCCGCCGGCGAGCAGCTCAATTACGTTTTTGAACCAGTGGGGGGCAGGAGGATCTATATGGCCGGTTCCTACCCGGCTCCGAGCGTGATCGAGGAAGCAAAAAAGGCAAGGGCCCACATCACCCTCCTACAGGTGCTGCCGGGTAGAACGGTAGGCGGCATGGAGGAGCAGATCGCCAACCTGGCCATCGCTTCGGGGTGCAAGATTTTGGTTCCCCAGCACCACGATCCTCTCTTTCGGGGAAGCGTGGAGACGGATTTGTCTGGGTTGAAGCGAATTCTATCGGCCAGGTCGGACATGGTCTTTCAGGAGTTGGTTCCCGGCCGGTGGTACACCTTTGACGAGTCCCAGGCGGTGTAAAAGGGAGTCTGCTTTTGAAGGGTGCTCTCTCTGAAACAGGCTCTTCGGACAAGGAGAGACCAATGAGGGCCGGCGGGTCCTTCATGAGAAAGAGGGCAATCCAATGCGCAATGGGGTGACCATGCACCCGGGATTTCTTCGCCGGGAAAGGGGCAAGTATTCCTGCCTTGATACTCTCAAAGGGCATCGGTCCCAATTCTACCAGGGCTCCGACCAGGGGAGTTTACCCCCAAGAAGGGCACGGGCGGTGACCAGCCTCTGGATCGAAGGCGTTCCTTCCTCCAGCACGTTGAGCCTTGCCTCCCGGTAGAGTCTTTCAATAGGCCAGTTTTGAAGGTAGGATCTTCCCCCATGAATCTCCATGGCTTTATCGGTCACGCGGCAGACCGTCGCAAGCCCGTGTGACTTGGCGATGGAAGCCTCCAGCGGGCAGGGTTTTCCTTCGTCGATCTTCCTTGCCACATCCTCAAGCATGAGTCTCAGGGCATAGATATCCACGGCCATATCGGCCAAAAGTGCACGGATGGACTCCCGCTGGGCGATGGGCTTGCCGAAAGTGACCCTCTTCTTGGCATAATCGAGGGAAAGTTCCAGGGCCCTCTCCGCAGTACCCAGCGAGCTGGCGGCCACAAACACCCTGCTTGCTTCCAGTTCTCCCAGGAAAATGTCGATTCCCTGTCCTTCCTCTCCCAGCACGTTCTTCACGGGTACCACACAGTCCTTGAATGTCAATATACCGTGTCCGAGCCCCTTACAGCCCATGAGGTGGGGCATGGGCTCATTGGTAAACCCCGCAGTATCGAGAGGCACCAGGAGGGCGCTCATGGCCTTTCGGCCCAGTTCCCTGGGTTGGGTATAACAGCAAACCAGAAAAAGTGTCGTAAAATCGGCATTGGTGATCAAATGCTTTTCGCCGTTTAAAATGAAGTGGTCGCCTTCTCTGACCGCGGTGGTCTTGTTGTCGAGGCCTGATCCCGAATTGGCTTCCGTGATGGCGAAGGCTACGGACAACTCCCCTTCGGCTATCCTGGGTAAGAACTCCTTTTTCTGCTCTTCCCTTCCGAAAACCACGATCGCCCGGGCCGATGTGAGGTGTACATGGATCAGGGCCCTGATGGCCCCGCTTACCTTCGATAGTTCGGCCAGGACGGGTAAATACTGGGAAGCTGTCATCCCCGTCCCGCCATATTCCTCCGGAATGATCAATCCGAACAATTTGTTTTGCCGAAATTTGGGAAAAAGAAGTTCCTTCGGGATGTGATTGGTTTCCTCCATTTCGGGCACCAAAGGGTCCACCTCTTCCCAGAGGAACCGGGAAATTGACCGTTTGTAAGCCAGGTATTCCTCATGTGTCTTGAAACCCATCTGCGTCCTCCTTAATCACCCGCTAAGGCTCCGTGACAGTCTGTTTGTCCGAGGACTCAACCCTCTCTTTCAGCCATCCGTAGATTGCTTCTGCACCGCCATACAGTCCACCTCTCACAAACATGACCACCAGGATCAGAATGACGCCGAAGATCAACAACCAACCGCCCGCCGTTGCCAGGGAAGGAAACCGGTTTAAGAGGTCGGACAAGAAGATGAATACGCCCGAGCCGATGACGGATCCCAGAAGTGCGAAGGTACCCCCCAGGAGCGCCATCATGACCACTTCACCGGAAGTGGCCCAATAAGCCAGATGCTCCCCAACATATTCCTGGTGCAGGGCGAAAAGGGACCCTCCCAGGCCGCAGATCATGCCGCTGATCACGAAAGACATCCATTTGAAAGTTTTTGGATTATATCCTATGGCCGTTGCTCTCAGTTCGCTGTCTCGCATTCCCTGGAGAACCTGGCCGAAGGGGGATTCTATGAGTCTTCTCACAAAAGCGAAGGTGAGCAGAAATAGAATGAGGACGACGATATAGAAGTTGAAGGACGGCTTGATGTTGTAGGAGAAAATCCCAAAGTGGATGGCCGTACGCTGGATGCCCCAGATGCCGTCGGGTCCGCCTGTAAAGCTTCGCCACTGCCAGATGATGAACCAGATGAGCTGGTTGAAGGCGAGGGTGAGAAGGGCAAAGATAAGTCCCACTTGTCTGATACAGAAAAAGCCGACAATTCCCGAGATGACGCCGGTCAGGAAAACCCCTGCCAGGATGGTCACCAGCACGTGCACGTCGGTTCGCGCCAGCAATATCCCCGCCGTATAAGCGCCGACGGCGAAAAGGCTTCCGGTTCCGAAGTTGAGCTGCCCCGTATACCCGAATAAGAAGATGAAGGCGAGAGTAGGCAGGGCCATGATCAGGATTTCGGCCGCCATCATCTTCGAGGGCAGGATCACCTGGAGGAAAAAGAGAACGACCGCCAAGATCATCAAGGAGAGCCACCCTCTTTGCCATAGTTTTGCTAAAGGCTCTTTCATCCGCTTATCTTCCTTCCTAAAAGCCCCTGAGGTCGAAACAGCAGGATTAATCCCATGGCCACAAACAGGACAAATTCCGAAGCAGGCGCCCAGAAAAGACCTGCCAGACCTCGTATGACTCCCATGAGGATCCCGGCCAGCAACGCACCCCGCACACTACCCATACCGCCAACAACGACCACGATAAAAGAAATCAAAAGGATTTCTCCCCCTTGGGTATGCTGGAGGCCGCCGATCATGGGGGCGTGAAGGCTGCCGCCCAGCCCGGCCAGGGCCGCGCCGAGAGCGAAGGTAAGGGTGTACACATTTCTGGTTTTGATGCCCAGCGTGCTCGCCGTCTCAGGATCTTCGGCACAGGCGCGGATCATCGCTCCCAGTGCGCTTCTTTCGATGAAGAACCATACGGTGAAGATCACTGCGAGGCCCAGAATCATGGTAAAGAGATAGTAGAGGGGATACTTGAACAGGCCCAGGCTCACCTCCCCCTTCAAAATGGCAGGAATACTCAGGGGGAGCGGAATGGTTCCGTAGGTCAGGCCCACCCCCTGTTGAATGACCAGCAACAGTCCGAAAGTGATGAGGATCGCGTAAACTTCCGGCTGGCCGTAGGTTCTCCGCAAAAGAAACCTTTCAATAAGGAGTCCCACCAGGCCCATGAGAAAGAAGGAAACGACAAGGCCTATCCAAAATTTCCCCGGGACGTCAATTGCTTGCATTACTGACCAAAGAAAATACGCCCCGAGCATGTATAGGGAGCCGTGAGCGAAATTGATGATCCCGAGCATTCCGAAGATCAGGGACAGGCCCGTCGCCAACAAGGCAATGAGCACCCCAAACTGAATTCCGTTAAAAACCTGCGCTAGGACCGCGGCAAGATTGAACATGTGAACCCCACTGGGATGAACTTTCTATGTTGCCCGGGCGTCGCATCCCAAATCCGGATTTGAGGGAAGGCGACGCCCTCGCCTTGTTCCGGCCGAGCAATTACAGGGGATCTTTTCTCCGATCGAAATCGAAACCTTTCTCTCCCTGTTTTGGATAGATCATACCGCCGCCGATGACAGACACGTAATCGTCGGAGTATTTCATGTTTTTGCAGGCTTTCCCCTCCAGCAGCAGGAAGTTATGTTCTATTTGATGATACCATCCAGCCATGCGCTCCTTGCCTGTGGGCCCCTCAAGCTCGCCCAAGTTCTCCAGCGCCGGAATCAACACTTTGGGATCCGCACTGCCTGTCTGCTCGATGACCCGCTCCATAATCTGGGCCTCAAAGTACTTTTTCGCCGCATAATCCCCCGGGATCACCCCCCATTTTTGCTGGTACTTGGGAACGAAGCTCTGAGTCCATGGGTTGGGTGCGGCATGATTCCAGTGATCGCCCAGGTACATCCCTTCCAGAGCCTCGCAGCCCACCCCGCGGAGCATATTGAGTGTGCCCGTGGTGGTGAAGACCTTCATCACGCTCTTTAGTCCGAACTCATGGGCCTGCCTCAACCCGATGCCGAAGAGCTTCCCATAAAGACCCATAACGTAGGCATCAGCGCCGGACTGCTTGGCCTCGGTCATGAAGACGCTGGCATCCGTGGCCGTGACGGGAATGTAACTGACTTTCATCACGTGGATTTTCCGTTCGTCGAGAACCGCCTTCGCATTCTCGTACATGTCGTAACCCCATGCGTAATCGAGCATAATGCAGATCACCTTCTTGACGTCGGGGAATTTATCCAGGAATGCGGAGAGGGATGCTCGGGCAATGGTATAGTTGGGGCTCGCCCAGCGGAACGTGTACCGATTTCCCAAATCACCGGTCAGCCGGGTGTCCCAGCCGTCGGTCCAGAATATGGGTCCCCGGGTCTTTCCGATGATGTCCGTCATCGCCAGTTGGACCGCGCTGCTACATCCCGATGTCACCACCACAGGCTTTTCTTCCGCAATGACTTCCTGAAGCCGACGCACCCCAACCGCGGGTTTCAGTTCCGTATCTCGCGTGATGAACTTGACTTTGAAGGGACCCAGTTTATAATCTCTCTCTTCAAAAAAGAGCTTCTGCGCCCTGAGACACTCGTCGGCCGTGGCCGAATACGGCCCACTAAGGTCATCCACCACAGCCCAAACGATCTCTTTATCCGCCGCCCATGCCCCTGGCGCGGTAAGCAGGCCAAAGACACCCAAAGTGAGGGCCGCTGCAAGGACACTTGCCCAGAGCGCCCCCTTCGTTCTCCTTGTGTAACGAGCCATGTTTTCCTCCTTATCTGAGGCCAATAGGTTTGTCCCCCGGTCCCACTTCGTCTTTCACCGCAAGCGATCGTGAGACCTTCCCTATAACGAACTTGGAATCACCCCCTTTCGCCATCGGGCCTCTTTTGCGCTTTTTGCTGCATCGTTCCCCGGATCCAATGTTCAACATCCATGGGGTCAGATCCTGAAGTACTTATCCAGCAATGCTTCATCCTCCGAGAGCTGCCTTGTGGTGGGCTCAGAGGCGATTGCGCCCTGATCCATCACATAATGGCGAGTTCCCAGTCGGATGGCCATGGGCAGGTTGGCCTCTACCAGCAGGGCGGTGATGCCTGTCTGTCTCAGCTCCAAGAGGGTGTTGAGAATGGCGCTGACCATCAGGGGGGCCAGGCCCTCTGAGGGCTCATCCAGAATCATCATCTCTGGTTCTCCCACCACGACCCGGGCAATTGCGAGCATTTGCTGTTCTCCGCCGCTCAACTGGTTTCCAGCGTGCTGAAGCCGCTGTTTGAGACCGGGGAAGACATTTAGAATCCAGGCCAGTCTTTCGGCTTTCCGTCCTTCGGTGGCCCTTCGGGCCAAGTTGAGGTTTTCCCACACGGTCAGGGTGGCGAAAATTCTTCGCCCCTGGGGGACATAACCCAGACCCTGCCGGAAAATCTCGTGGGGCTTCTTGCCTGTGATGTTTTCTTCCTTGTAAAGGATTTCCCCTGAACGAACGGCTACCACGCCCATCACACTCTTCAAGGTTGTGGTTTTTCCCACGCCGTTTCGCCCCAGAAGCGTGACCAGCTCTCCTTTGTGGACACGCAGGCTGACGCCGTGGAGGATTTTGCTCTTGCCGTAATAAGAATGAATTTCCTTCAGTTTCAGCATTAGCCTAACCCCAAGTAAGCCTTACTGACTTTTTCGTCCCCGCGGACCACCTCGGGGGGTCCGTCTGCGATGATGCTCCCGTAGTCCAACACCGTGATCCTGTTGGAAATGGCAAGGACCATTTCGATTCGGTGCTCTATGAGTAACACGGTCATTTTCGGCGTCAGTTTCTTGATGGCCTCTCCCATTCTGGGTATTTCGTCATAGACCAGTCCGCTGGTGGGCTCGTCGAGAAGAAGAAGTTTCCCTCCCCCGGCCATGGCGATTCCGATATCCAGGTAGCGCTGTTCTCCGTGGGAGAGTTCGCCGGCCTTATGATCGGCACGATCCGCCAGATCCAAGATTTCAAGCACGTTGCGTGCTTCCTCCACCATGTCCTGGATCTCCATGGCTCTCTGGAAGAAATTGAAATTTCTTCTGCTCCTGGCCTGGATGGCTAGCCTCACGTTTTCCATAACGGTGAGCTCGTTGAAAAGGGTGAGCACCTGGAAGGAACGCCTCATCCCCAGGTGGGCCATCCTGTGGGGGGGAATATGGGAGATGTCCTTCCCGTCAAAAAGGATTTGACCCGCCGTGGGTCTCGAAAAACCGGAGATCAGATTGAAGAGAGTCGTCTTGCCCGCGCCGTTGGGCCCTACGATTGCGTGCAGGCTGCCCCGTTCCACCTCGAAGCTGAGATCGTTCAGGACACGCAGAGCCCCAAAATCTTTGCTTACACCTTGTATGGTCAGCAAACTCACGAGATCTCTCCTTGGTTAGCCCTCGATCCTTGCAGGCATGGGTTATCCAGAGGGAAACAGTCCATAAACATGAAAACACAGGCCGACGGGTTGAAACGGCGCAGTGACAGAATTTGCCCTCTATATTCCGGAACTCCAAAAAAAAGGCGGTGTCCTGGACCTGCCAGCCGGTCAGTTTCCTTCGGAAGTAAAGTGGACTTCTACTTGGGGCGGACCAATTTCTTGCCGCTCTTTTCGTACTCCTTTTCCCGCAAGACTTTTCGAATGATCTTGCCTGAGGGAGTCTTGGGCAATTCATCCACGAATTCGATTTCCCTGGGGTAATTGTGCTTGGCGAGTCTCTTCTTGACGAACTGTTGAATTTCTTGTTTCAGGCTTTCCGAAGGTTGCTGGTTTCTTCCCAGAACAACGAAAGCCTTAACCAACTCGCCCCGTAACTCGTCCGGTTTACCCACCACCGCGGACTCAGCGACGGCGGGATGCTCGATGAGCAAACTCTCCACTTCCGTAGGGCCGATTCGGTAACCGGAACTGGAAATCACGTCATCGGCTCGACCTTCGAAATAGTAAAAGCCCTCATCATCCTGACGGGCCAGATCACCGGTGTTGAACCAGCGTCCCTTCAGGAAAGTTGCCTCCCACTTTTCAGGTTGGTTAAGGTATCCATTGGCAAGGAAATAGGGATTTTCTTTGGGGGAAGAGATGATTCCCACCTGGCCTTTGGGAACCGGCTGACCCGTTTCATCCACCAGCGCCACATGGAAACCGAAGACGGGTTTTCCCATGGACCCAGGCTTTACCGGGATATAGGGATTGTTGGCGATGAGCATGCCCACCTCGGTGATCCCGTACATGTCATGGACCTCGATGCCGATATGTTTTTTGAACCAGACGGTGATTTCGGGATTCGCAGCCTCGCCCCCGCAGGAAATACGGCGCAGGGAGGAAAGGTCGTATCTTCTCGGCAAATCCTCCCCCGCTGCCATGATCAGCCGCAAGGCCGTGGGCGCAGCCGTGAATATACTCACCTCGTGCCTGGAAACCGTTTCATACCAGCTCTCTGCGGTGAAGGTAGGTTCGTACACAAGGAGGGAATTCCCGAGCACCAGGGCGGAGGTCCCTGCCGTGAGCAGCCCGTATGCCCACCCGGGATCGGCAAAGCCCCAAAACATGTCATAGGGCTGGACATCCAAATTGTATTTGGCAAAGGGCAGGATGGTGATGATGCCGCTCATGGGAATGAGGGTTCCCTTGGGTGGGCCCGTGGTGCCGGAGGTATAGAGAATAACGGCGGTTTCGTTCTCGTGGCAGGCCACGGCTTCAAAGCGATCGCTCGCGTGGTGGATTTCATGCCAGAAACTGAAATCCCCCTGGTGGAGCCCCACTCCTCTCCGCTCGGCCACCACCATGATTCTTACCCCCTTCAGACGATCTTCGACCTGGAGGAGCTTTTCCCGGTTTTCAGCGTCTGTCACGATGAGTTTGGCCCCGCTGTCCATGACCCGGTAGGCGATTGCTTCGGGACCAAAGGCGGTGTAGAGCGGCACATCCACAGCCCCGGCCTTCCAGGATCCCAGGAATGTGACGTAGGTTTCCAGAGTGCGCGGTAGAAGCCTGGCCACACAATCGCCGCGCTCGATGCCCAGTCTCCTCAATACGTTCGAGAAACGATTTGTGAGCTTTTGCAACTCCCTGTGGGTGATCTTTTGACAGCCCCCATCTTTCCCCAGAATGAAAAGCGCGATTTTCCGGGGGTCCCGGGCATGGCGATCCACGGCCTCATGGGTGATGTTCAGCTTTTCCTTGGGATTCCAATCCAGATGGTCCCGACAGAACGCTTCCCAGGAAAAGGAATCGTAGAGTTCTTCATAAGACGGCATGGGTTTGCCTCCTTCGGAAGATCCGGGTTGTTGTGCCCGTCCCTGACAGCCTGGGTGATTCCTTTGCACGGAGCCTGATCTAAAGAGTTGAGCTTTTGAGGAAGATTGAGGGTGAGAATGCCCATTTTGTCTTCCGCTTCGCGGATGAAAGTACGTGGGCTCATGGCTGCCCCCAGGGTTTTTGGGATACTGATGGCTGCCTCAACTTGTCGATTAGAAATCGTCAACCTACCCTACACCCTTTTATTTTCGATTGTCAAGGCCCAAAACTCTCGGAAATGGGGATCGTGGCCCATGAAGGAGGCCAATGGAATCCAATCCCGTAAAACTTCTGGGTACTTCAATCCTGTGATTCCACCTCTCGGGACACGGTTATCTCTTCAGCAAGGCGGCCACCTTTTCCACAGCCTCACCCGCATTCACTCCGTAAGCGTCTGCCCCGATCCTGTCTGCAAACTCCTGTGTGATAGGGGCGCCTCCCACAATGACCTTTGTTTGAACTCCCTCCGACTTCAATAAATCGAGGACTGTTTTCATCTCATTCATGGTCGTGGTCAGAAGGGCCGACAAGCCCAGGACGTCAGCCCTATTCTCTTTTACGGACTCGATGAATCTTTCTGCAGGCACGTTGACGCCCATATCGATGATCTCGTACCCTGAAGCTTCCAGCATAATGCCCACCAAATTTTTTCCGATATCATGGAGATCGCCCTTCACCGTCCCCAGCAAAACTCGTCCCCTTTGCTTGAGCTCGCCCTTTTTCATGGAGGGCTTTAGTATGTCCATTGACCCGTGGACGGCTCTCGCTGCCACCAGTACCTCAGGAATAAAGACCTCCCCGGTCTTGAATTTCATACCGACCCTGCGTAAGCCCTCAAGGAGTCCCTCCTCCATGATCTGTTCAGGGCTGAGGCCTTGCGAAAGGGCCTTTTTTGCGCTTTCCGGGACCTCTGAGATCTTCCGAGGCTCACAGGAATCCAGTTTGTCGGCAATTTCCTTCAATGGGTCATTCATGGTGGGTCCTCCTTTTGGATATGAGCTCCGTCCCTGATCCCCTCACAGGTCGTACGCTTCTCGAAAGGCATGGACAGCCCTTATCTTATCTGCAATCTCGTGCGCCTTATCCACCGTATCTGCCTGAACCGAAGAAAGACTGATGGACGGGTAGATCCTTTCCTGTTTTGTCAGGTAGTCCAGGGCCTCTTTCAAGAAAGCGAGTATCCTATCGGTATCCCATGTATCCAGTGCCCGACCGGAGATTGCCGCCGGGAAAGGAAAGCCGGGTGCCCTGTAAAGTGCTGCCTTCTTGATGGTCTCTATGGATTCACCGACGCCGAAAAACGCTCGAAAAAGGCTTTCGTCCGTCTTCTGACTCTCCTTGTCATTGGGCAATCCCATGAACGAGAAGCTGTTGGGGGCGATCTCCGGTCCGATTCGGCGCTGGACTTCCACATCATAAGGGGAAACAAGGCTGTGATAGGTTTCAGGATTCATCATTCCGGGACTTAAGAAAATCTCGTTCAGAATGGGATAGCGGAGTCCGGTTGAGAGGAGGTTTTTCGCCAGAAAGACCGAGATCTCGGTACAAAGCCTCATGCATCTCCTGAAAAAATCAGGGTTCATGACCATATCCACCAGGGTATCCTCGATACCCCGCAGAAAGCAGACCAGGGAGAAAGGTCCCAAAAAACTCGCCTTCAAGTGGTGCGTGTCACCAAGGGATTGGGTGATCATCCTGATCCCTTCCAGATAATTTCTGAAATACCCTGAAGGCTCCGAAGGGACCTCGACTTTCTCCAGGTCCGCTTCCGATTTTATGGGAACATCGACAAAGCCGGGGAAATTGTTTTCCGCAAACTCCCATTTTACCCCCAGCTCCGGGCCGGCACCATAGAGGATATAGCCTGTTGCCACGATGTCGCAGTCCACCTTGAACTCCTCGATAAAATCTAGGTTCACATCTGCACACAGCTCGGGCTTCGTCAAATAATCCTCGACGCTTAGGCCGTAGTACTGGCACATGAAGGTGTTGGAATTGATGACCACGATGGGAAGCTTGTCGGGCTTCAAACCGCGGACGCACCGCGATACTCTCTCTCGAGGGGTCATCTTCGCCATTACGGATGCACCTCCTTTTCCTACGGTATGGTCATCACCGGGATTTGATCTAATCCCCATGCCTGTGAGCGCATGGGGATTTCAAGTCCCGTTTGTCAAGGGCTGTTCAACCCACCCGTTTCGATCGACCAGGGAGGTGGAATGGATTTTCCACAGTCCCTTGCCTGTTCAAAGGACCGTTCCATGGGAGTCCGCCTGGGCCTTTTTTCTCACTTTTCAGAGCAGTCTTACCGCCTTTTTCGCAAGCCCCACCGTGAAGGAAAAGATAAGGGGAGATTGAGCGCATGATAAAAACAAAATCCATGACGCTGTCAATACCATTTTCGGGGGACACCATACTTATCTATTGACATGGACCGCTAAAGCGATTGATCATTCAGGGCATGAGCAGAATCGCCAGGATCGTGGTGCTGCATTATCCTCATCACGTGACCCAGTGCGGCAACCCCCGGCAACAGACCTTTTTTTCTGACGATGACCACCGACCTTACATTGAGTTGATGAGCCACTGGTGCGGGAAGAACGTCGTGGACATCTGGGGGGTATTGTTTGATGCCCAATCATGTTCATCCGATCGCGGTTCCGGAACAGAAGGACGCGTTGCGGCCGGCCATCGGTGAGGCTCATCGCCGGTATACCAGGAGGCCCAATTTTCGGGAAAGTTGGCCCGGCCATCTTTGGCAGGGTCGTTTTTTATGTCATGGAGGAAATGTATCTGCTGGGCTGCATCCGCTACATAGAGATGAATCCCGTCAGGGCCGGACTTGTGAAGCATCCGGCCCAATGGTGGTGGAGCAGTGCCGGTGCTCATATGGCGGGGGCCGGGGACGGTTTTGTGAAGGTGATGCCGTTATTGCAAATGGTCGGCAAGGGCTGGGAGGCGTTTTTGCTGGAGAGACCGGCGACCGATCATTCCGATGCGCTGCGCCGGCACGAACGCATGGGGCGTCCGCTGGGCGATACGGCTTTTATTGAGGTGTTGGAGCGAAAAACGAAGCGACGGCTGAAGCCGAAAAAGCCCGGGCCGAAACCAGGATGGAAAAAATAAGTATGGTGTCCCCCGAATTAAAACCTGGACTTGACCGCCTTACAAGAACCTTGGATATGTCTGAGATCGTGGGGATAAGTGCGTGGATGTAATGGTCCCTGCAGGATTGCGTCCGTCAGGTGACCGCTGCTGTCAAGGATCACTTCATCCACGTCCATTACTTCAAGGCCGCGTTCCTACCTTTCCCCGCGGCGTCCGCCCCTTCCCCCGCCATATCCGCCTCTACCACTCATGCCTCCTCTTCCGCCACCATATCCACCTCGATCCCCTCTATTTTCGGTTCGCGGCCGGGCCTCATTGACAACAATTGCCTTGCCCTTCAGTTCCTTACCGTTTAGGGCCTCGATTGCAGCCTTTCCCTCACCGGTAGCCGGCATCTCCAAAAATCCAAACCCTTTGGATCGACCAGTGTATTTATCCGTGATGATGTTGACGGATTCAATTTGCCCTAATGGTTCGAAGGCTTGCCTCAGGTCCCCCTCGGTGACCTCGTATGACAAATTTCCTACGTAGATCCTCATTCTTTTCTCCTTCACACCGATGTTGTTCTTGGTTTGTTCCTATGACCTTTGAAATCATACCCGCCCTTCAGAAGGGTCCTCATTCCCGAATGGTCTGTCATCATCCTATCTTCAGAATCTGCCCCTCAATATCCTGGGGGATGTTCACCGCCCAATTGCGTATCTCCGCATCCCTATTTTTCACGAAATGCTCGGCAAGCCGTTTAAATGGAGGTCGCCCCGGATCAGCAATAACAACAGATTGAACCCCGGACTCCAGGGACCGCTTGATAACATCGGTGAGGGGTTCTATCATCGAATCATAAAAACAGATATCGGCACCGATCAGGATGTTGAATGCCTTCAGTTGATTTACGGTGAGCTCTTCCAAACGTTCCACCATTGTATGGATTTTGACATCATTAATCTGGGCGTGCAGGCGCAGATACGGAAAAACCTCCGGATCGATATCGACCCCCGTCACGTTCGCGTGATGATTTCGTGCACAATAAATACCGCCCAGGCCCCAGCCACACCCCACATCCAGGACGTAAGAATCCCTCGGTATTCCGCGGCGGCTAAAAAAATCCATCAATAGCCAGCTTGACGGCCAAACCCTAAAGCCATGATACGCCGGCGGATGAAGGTGTTTTAGTTTCCGTATCGCATGGTGTCGGGCATAGAGGGCGTAAATCCCATAGGCAAAAATCTCCACTTTTGCCGTGCGGTTTTTTGATTTGCGAGCCCCATGCCAAAGCATGATGCTTATTGACCTATCCCTGGGTTTTTTATTGCGTGCATCCCGGAAGCCTTTGGTTTAAGAATCCCATTCTTCGATCCCGGCCTTTTTCTTCCTGCTTTCCAATCCCTTCAATGGTTACATCCGCCCCGATCCCTCGCCACCCCGAACCCCGTCACTCCATTTTGTAGGTGGCGATCGTGCATCCAAATTTCAGAAAAAAAGACATTCCTTCCCTCTTGGAAAAAATGCCTTTCATTCGGAGTAACAGAAAATTACCTTACGGTGACGTTTATAGCCGAGGGGCCTTTTTTGCCTTGCTCTATGTCAAAGGTAACCCTGTCGCCTTCTTTGAGGCTTTTAAAACCGATCGCATTGATTCCTGAATGATGAACAAACACATCCGTGCCGTTTTCCTGTTCGATAAATCCGAACCCTTTACGGTCGTCAAACCACTTAACGGTTCCATTGGTCATGATAACGTCCCCCTTTCCTAAAATTTCAACGTCCTAAACTGGAGGATGCCATTTTGACAAATGGATTGTTCCTTCAGAAAGAAACTGTCCTGCAGGTTAAACAGGACTTAATTGATTGAATGCATAATAACCTTTATTTAAAAAAAAGCAAATTAATTATTTTATTCTGGGGACACCATACTTATCTATTGACATGGACCGCTAAAGTGATTGCTCATTCAGAGCATGTTTAGAATCGCCAGGCTCGTCCTGCCGCATTATCCTCATCACGTGGCCCGGCGCGGCAACCGCAGGCAGCAGATCTTTTTTCCTGACGATGACTACCGGCCTTACATTGACTTGATGAGCCACTGGTGGGGGAAGAACGGCGTGGACACCTGGGGGGTATTGTTTGATGCCCAATCATGTTCATCTGATCGCGGTTCCGGACCAGAAGGACGCGTTGCGGCTGGGCATCGGTGAGGCTCATCGCCGTTATACCAGGAGGGTCAATTTTCGGAAAGGTTGGCGCGGCCATCTTTGGCAGGGTCGTTTTTTATGTGATGCAGGAAAGGTATCTGCTGGGCTGCATCCGCTACATAGAGATGAATCCCGTCAGGGCCGCACTTGTGAAGCATCCGCCCCAATGGTGGCGGAGCAGTAACGGTGCTCATATGGCGGGGTCCAGCGACGGTTTTTTGAAGGTGATGCCGTTATTGCAAATGGTCGGCAAGGGCTGGGAGGCGTTTTTGCTGGAGAGACCGGCGACCGATCATTCCGATGCGCTGCGCCGGCACGAACGCACGGGGAGTCCGCTGGGCGATACGGCTTTATTGATGTGTTGGAGCGAAAAACGAAGCGACGGCTGAAGCCGAAAAAGCCCGGGCCGAAACCAGGATGGAAAAATTAAGTATAGTGTCCCCCGAATTCGCGGAATTCAAAGCAGGGCCACGAATGACCCTGCCTTGACGTAACGAGGTATTATATGGATGTGGGTTCGGCTAGAGGAGGCAATACCTTCTCGATTGCTTCAGCGATATCGAGTGCTTTCCGGTCTTGACCCGAATACCCGTCAAAAGTCACCGATAGGGGTAGCCCCGCCTTGTCGAGGCCCGAGAACATGGCGATGGATGGTGTCCTCTGCGCTGGTGAAAAGAACATATTCGCTCCGATATCTAATTCAGAGAGCATATTTCCCAAGGGGCCTTTCGTCGCGATTATGTCACCACCGTCATTTGGTGTATTCGGGACTTTACTCGTAGGATACATCAACACATCGATATTGTTTTCATTCATGATTTTATTGTACGCTTTGCGAATTTCCATGAGTTTCTCGACCAATGGGAAGTAATCCTCACCGTATGCCGAATTGTTCATCCCCGGCATCCAAACCTTCTTAAACGTGTCCATGTGAAGTTCCTGCATGAGGCCGAAGCCGGACTTGTCATAGACCCCATGGCGATTAAAATACCGCGCGACCCCTCCCGGGAAATCAGCCAATAGGATTCCAAGCGTGATGTCATGGCTCTCCTTGGCCGGCATGCCGTGAACCTCGACAAGAGTCACTCCGGCTTTGGACAGGGTTTCCATCGTTTGATCGAGGTTCTCCTGAACCCAGGAGTGTAATCCGTCCATGAACACCGATTTCTGATAACCGATTCTCAGTTGGCTCAAGGTAATCCCGCTGGGTGCATTCTTCGGATGATCGGTTGAGCACAAGCTATCGAGGAGTTTTATGTCGGCGATGGATCTGGTGATGGGCCCGAGGGTATCTGAAAACCCAATGGGCATAGCCCCCGCGGTAGGCCACCGGCCGGTCGTCGGCCTGAATCCTTGAACCCCGTTCATAGCGGCAGGGACCCGAACCGAGCCTCCGGTATCTTCCGCGACGGCAAAGGGAACGATGCGGGCCGCCACAGCAGCACCACTTCCGCCACTGCTTCCACCGGTCTTGTAGGCCTTGTTGAATGGATTGCCTGTGTCACCTGTCATCGGGTTTTCAGTCGTCCACCACAACGAGAGTACTGGGATCTGGGTTTTTCCGATACAAACTGCGTGCGCCTCCTTGAGAATCTTGACTAAATCAGCGTCGACTTTGGGCTCGAAGTATTTCAGCGCAGGGTGGCCCGAAATCGTGTAGTACTCGAGCATGTCGACGCTGTCCTTGAGTGCATAGGGAATTCCTTGAAGTAGGCCCACCTTTCCTCCTGCGCTTCTTTTCTTATCGATGCCAGCTGCCGTCGTCTGCACATAAAATGGAGACATCTGAGTAAAGATGTTGTAATTTTTAAACTTTGCAGCTTGTGCCAAGGCCGCCATGTTGTATTGGACTGAAGAAATCTTGCCGGATTTAAGGGCTTCGATCCCGTCGATCAAATTCATTCGGATAATTTCATCATGGCTCAGTGATTTCGTTTGAGAACCAAAAGCAAAGGACGGGAGGGTGCTCAAAGCTGCAGCATAGGCAAAAGCAGCTCCCGTCAACTTCAAGAAATCTCGTTTACTTATCTCAAAGTCAAAATCCTTTCGATTGCTCCTGTCAGCCATCGTTCCTTCCTCCTCTCAAACGAGCTTTAGGTCAAGAATTCCTGTATCCTATGAATTGATACCGCATTGGATCCGCTCAAACAAACAGGCTGCCCACTGCGCAAAGGTATGCTTCCCCGCACATAGCACACGATGCGTCCATGTGCATGAAATTTATTTAGAAAGCTTAAGTGATTATGGTTGTGGCCCCCTGACAGAGACCAACGGTCTGAGTCAGGAGGGGGATAGGCCCATTTTGAGGGGTTTTTCCATTTGAGGCCCTCCTTGACGATGAGGTTTAGGGAGAAGGGACTATCAATCAATAATTACAATAACAATATGGGGCAGGTCAAGCAATATCCTAACGATCTGACTCTCCAGGCAAAGCCTAATCGCCGTCTGGTGATAAGAAGTGGCTTTTTTGGGGCCGGAGTATAGGGGAGTTCGCCTTGTATCAGGGATAAAGTGGACGTATGATGTGGCCTTCATTTTTTCTGGAAATTAGATTGATGAGGGTGAAAAATCAGGTGGGCCTATGGAGAGGCTCAAGGTCAAACGAGTCGCGCTCCAGGCAATCAATCACGCCTAAGGCGGGTAACCCTCCGGATACTCCGGGTCGATATAGAGCCCCCCATCAGATGCGGGGAGTTGGAAGGTGCAGTAGTCGATGCTGTATTCGATGATCTTTGCTGGCCCTGTCACTTTGAGTGGAGGCCTGGGCTTACCTTCCCATAAAATCAGGGGGTGCATTCCCTGTTTGTACAGCCGGATTTCAGCAGCTGAGTCCTGTCTGGCCTAGTGTCATGTCTCAAGAATTGTTTTACAAAATCCAGACGACCACCCCCACCCATCCTCCCCCATCAAGGGGGAAGAGACTCTTGCCATTCCCAGTGCTTCCCCTCCCCTCTCGAAGATCCCGCCGCCTTTGTGGCGGGGGTGGGAGGGGCAAGGGGAGGGAGAACATGAGATGGCGCATGAGGACAAACAGGGAATGCACCCAAATCAGGTGCTTGGAAACGTCCTGCTTATAAGACGGTGTTAACCCTCACGACTCTTCCAAAATTCAGCCGGGATATTTCCTTTGCCCCGCTTGCACTGCGGGGCAAAGGGATGAACAGCAGCATTACATGCCTTTCTTGATTGGGGATCTAAACCGGGACGTATCCCAAAATGGTTGTATTTCCTCTGCCCGGGGTTCGGCCTTCAATGCTTTTTCAATCTCTTCTTCGGTAAGTTCTTCACTGGACATCTCTATTTTAAGATTGTTGAAATCTGCATCCAGCAGGATTGTTTTAGGGGAACTTTCGATATTGGACCACGGTTTCCATTCAGGCAGACCAGAACCCTGCCGGTTGGGATTGCCCGTCCTAGCGAATTGAGCCCAATAGTCCATCATCGCATTCGACAGGGCGACTCGGCCGGGACGGTTTTTTTCATTAAAGGCGACCCCGCCAAGGGATACGGCTTCTGTTGCGAATACGAAATCGATCTCCATACCATGGCAGGCGCCAAACAATAGGTTATAGGGAAACGAAATGACGCTTTTTTTCATTCCGCCGGCTCCCCACAGAAATTGGTAGGTGTAAATTGGCGGCTGATCATTATTCAATCTCATGATTCTTGCCAACTGGTCCACAGCCATTACCTTCCAACCGTCACTCTGATATTGGGCGGCCAGGTCGTACAGGTCGGTCTTGGCTGGATCCTTAAAGAGGGAACCGTCGTTTCGCCAGGCCTTGAACTTCGGATCGGATAAGAAAAGCTGGAGTTTTGTCTCCTCTTTGTTCGTTCCCAAGAGGGTCGATACTTTGTTGTACTTTCCCGCCTTCAAGGCCTCATAAAAATCGACGGGAAGCACTGTGCCGTCGTTGAAACTGTTTGGGAATCTGAACACTCCGGCAAACCTGCCTTCCGGGTACATTTCCAAAAGTTCCTGGGCGCTTTTTGACCTCAAATAATTTTCAATATCTTTTTGGGCCATATTCTGCAGCTTGACCCAAGCTGCCTTTCCGTCCGGGGCGCTGCCGTCTTTTACCAGGAGTTTCGTGATGATCTCATTTGCGTGCTCAGCGCCTTGGGCGGGCGTCACCGGTTTGACAACCCCGCTTTGAGAGATGGCCCGGTGAAAAAGATTTTTCGCCAGAGGTGAAGCGATTAGGGAAATGACCGTTTGACCTCCCGCCGACTCCCCTGCGATGGTTACATTCTCGGGATCGCCTCCGAAAGTTTTGATATTGGCCTTCACCCAGTAAAGAGCCTGAATCAGATCCAAGATCGCAAAATTTCCTGAATCGTTTGTCTCATCGCCCTTCTTCCCTGTTCGAAGGGCCGGATGACTGAAGAAGCCCATAGGTCCCAAGCGATAATTGACCGTAACGACGACCATGTTGGACTTGTTGGCCAGGGCGGCGGCATCTGTATGGGAGAGAAGCGGCCACTGGATGCTGTTTCCTCCGCCATGGATCCAAAAATAAACCGGTAGATTGGCCGTCTTGGTCTTTGGACGCCAGATATTCAGATACAGGCAGTCTTCGTTGCCCTGGATAACCTGCGGTGTGGCTGGATTACTATCATGATCGGTATACTGGGGACATATCTCGCAAAAATTGACCGTCTTTAGAGGCGTCGAGCGTTTTTCGGGTGCCTGGGGTGCCTTCCAACGGAGGTCGCCGACAGGGGGCTTGGCATAGGGAATACCTTTCCAGGAAAGGGTATTGGTAGCTTTATGTTCCGCGCCGATGACGATCCCCTCCGTGGTCTCCTGATCCGGCCGCATTGAAAAGAAAGCCTTCTCCTGTGCCACCGAGGTCATGACCCCTAAAGCAAAGATGAAGGCGGAACTGACGAATAATAGCATTGATCTTTTGTACTTAAGGTGTGTCATGGTTTTTCCCTCCTTTCCCTTTGTTTTAAGCCTGGCTCACAGTTTCTGCCAAAATACCTCATGATTAGCTTCGAAATAGTTCTAAATTTCCGACCTACGAGCAGCTAGACCAATGAAAGACCCTCCGAAAGCATACAGCAACCCTTGGGAGCCTTCCATATTGGCACCTTCAGAACGCTTCTGCTCATGACTTAGTCCAAAAGGTTAGAGACTACGTTGTTAGGTTATTTGGTAGAGATTACATTGTTAGGTTGTTTGGTGGGGAACAACTATCAAAAAAATACGGTTAAGCTCATATGAGATGCTGAATTCTCGGCGAAGAATCTGGAAACCAAAATACAAGGAGGAGTCGTCTTTTTTCCAAAATCTCGCCGATCAAAGCGCTGGTTTGATACTTTCACCTACCTTCGATGGCAAGGTAATCTCCCGGTTGATGATTCCTGATTCCTAGAATGGAGAAGGTCTGACGCGGCTGATAAGCCGATTAGAAGCCGCTTTTTGTGGATCGAAGTGTAGAGGATTTCGCCATGTGTGTCAATCAAAATCTGGCCGCCCCGCCTGATGCGGGATTCTTTCCGTAACTCGCGGGGGTGAAATAAGGCACTAGTATAACGTTTCATTAAAAAGGGAACACATTATTGGGCTTCTGCATTCTCCATCACGTCAAACTTCTTCCATCGGTGAACAACCGGGGCCGCATTGATTTCCTCAACGCCCTTGAGGATGCGGCTGCGAAGTTCGTTCCACGACTCGACCCGCATGTGACGCAGAAAAGTGTGCGCCATTTTCC